>ENA-ORMX01000122-ORMX01000122.1-human-gut-metagenome-genome-assembly--contig:-NODE-122-length-55594-cov-41.669548_pt1 | contig 55594 bp, 54 predicted proteins | sample MGYA00242108_ERZ509007 | MGnify/ENA primary metagenome ERZ509007 (study PRJEB26280, sample SAMEA2338745) | human gut metagenome | biome: human gut; feature: human-associated habitat; material: faeces...
TTACATAATTTCGTTCTTGCCTAATGGAAATAGTAATCAGCGATACCAATATATTTATAGACTTATGGAATATTGGACTTTTGGAACGATTCTGTGAGCTTCCTTTGTCAATCCACACCACCGACTTTATTATCGGTGAGCTAAAAACACAAGGAGTGAAAGATGCGATTGCTCAATTACACCAAGAAGGAAAAATCACAATCAAAACTTTCAAAAGCAATGAGTATGCAGAGATTATGTCACTTCAAGATAAGAATCTCTCTTTCCAAGACTGCACTGTTTTATATTACGCATTGAACGGTGATTATAAACTCTTAACTGGCGATCGTAACCTTCGAGTAATAGCAGAACGGCATGGGCTTCAAGTTTCTGGAATAATCTACGTGATAGACGAACTTCTTCACCATGATATTCTATCGAAAGAAGAATATATAATCAAGCTTAAAGCCTTGTTGGAGTCCAACCATCGCCTTCCGACCAAGGAGATTATGAAACGAATAGAGGATTCTCTTTGAGAATGCCATAATTACTGCTCTAGGTAGTAAACTTATCATCAAATTCCCTGGATATAAGCTGTAAACTATCAACTATAAACTCTCTTCTCCTCCCCCCAGGCGGTCCCATCCCGCATAAAATGGCGCAGACCGCTTTGGTCCGCCAACCTTATAGCGTAGCGGTTCTGAGCACCGGAGGGCGGTTTTCCTCTTCTTCCCTGAGGGGAGAAGACCGAGAAGAGAGGTGGAGCCTTCCTTAAGGGTAAGGAAGGACGGGTAGGTTTTCGAAAAAAGCCTTCTTTAATGGTAAAGAAGGACGGGATGATTTTAGAACACCCTTCTTTAAGGGTAGGGAAGGTTTCTGTCCCCTAGAAGGGGAACCGAAGGGGGCGAAAAGACTATTGAAGGTAGGTTTTCGAAAAACACCTTCTTTAAGGGTAAGGAAGGATGGGTAGGTTTTCAAAAAAACTCTTTCAATAGTTTCTCGAATCTGAGAAACCAACTCCCTTCTATGGGCAACAATCCAAACATTACAATTGGAATGTTCCCTCAAAAACGATTCTACGACCGAAGCGAGTAGAACCGTTTTTCCCGTACCAGTTGGCATTTGTGCCATCACGGACCGATGAAGGCGCAACGCCTTCTCAATTCGTTCTTTCATATCCTCTTGGTAATCAAAAAGCTTAATATTCTTCATATAAAAGCATATAATGAATATAGCGTCCCTGCTATATTCCAAGCAGTGACACCTATCAGTATGTTAAAAAGTAATATGGTATCTTTTAAAAAATAAAAAGAAAAGTCATAAAGATAGGCAGAGCTTCATCAAAAGCCCTACCAATCTTAAAGTATATAATTAAAATTTAAAATCTTATCCTTTTGTGTTTTCCAAATTGTTTTTTTATCTTATATATCCCAACAGATCAAGATACATCATCCTTGACTCTAAGTGTTCATCTTCAGAAATATGATTGCTCTGCATAAAGGAATGCATCTTGATGAAAGAAATCATAAAGGGTTAACAAATGCCTTTACTAGACATTTGTTAACCTATCTTGCACATAAATATATATCTTTTCTTGTTGTGTTTTCCTTGGGATAGAAAATGCTACTACCTTTTTAAGGTATAAATCCCAGCAAGTTCTTTGATATACTTCTGTTCTTCCTCATCATCAGGTCTATCAACAGGAATACGTGCGACATAACTCGTAAAACGCATCATCATCTGTTCGATAAAAGGATGTTTCATTTGACCTATTGGTTCTAATGATTTCAGCTGTTCCAAATCCAACGACCTGATATGCTGAAAATCAACAACGACACAATCCATATCTAAAACAGGCCGAGGATCAAAAAAGAAATGCCTACAGATATTCTTATTGTGAATATAATCTTTTAAGAATCTAGTCAAAGCATCCCATTGTCTCCTTTTTAGTAGACCATCCGTTGAATCTTTCACAAGACTTTGGAATTCCTTCGACGCTCCAAGAACCTCGGCAGCTGGCTCAAGTGCTGCCACCATCAAGAATCCGCTATGGTCATGTTCCAAGTCACAAGCCTTGGTGATGACAATACCTAAGGGATTGTCATCACCAAGGCCCCAATCAACACCATCTACGATGGTTCCTTGGGTAAAATCCCCATTAAATTCAGAAATCCAGATGCTCATTCTTCCACTGTTATTATTTCACCTAAAGTTTTACCATTGTACGTTTTTTTAAACCACTTAGACTGAGACAATCTCTTATATCTCTCCCTGAGATTCTTTTTTTTAGGGAAAAGATAGATCTTATCCTGCAATATAGGTTCATCACTAGCAGAACTAGTGTAAGCGAAAGAACATGCATTGGCAGTAAAATCAGAGTTCAATTCACAGGCATTGGCATTTACGCTCAACGCAGTCATTGTCATAGCCATAAATGCATAAAAGCTTTGACTACTTTTTGTCATTGTTGTTTTATCCATAATTCTAAACAATTATTCATTAAACAATTTATTGACAACTTGTGCTTCTATTCTAGAAATAGAAGCTTCTATCATTCCCCTAAGTTGCGCTGCATTTGGTATCGAATCCATATTTTGGTTATGATGATGGTTTATGTTGACAAATATACCATCATCCACCCCCATTCTAGGCTCGACATCAATATTCGCCACCTGATTTTCGTCTACCCCAATTCGTAAAGTCAACTTGCCACAAAGATGAAAATTACTATCAGGGTGAACATTATTTTTTATGAAACGATTCCACATCCAGACTTCAGCATTCTCACCTAGTCCTAGGATTTCCTTTTCAAAATTAATGCCATAAGCAGACAAAGACATATTAAAATTAGGAATCTCCACCTTCTCTATTTCAGCCTTTACTGCTTCCACATACTTCACGAGACTATCAATATTTTGAGCCTTAACTATCAACTTAGCTGGATTAATCACTACCAATGGATATGGTTTATTATTTACAGCAATAGTATAACCATCAGGCATTAAGCCATTGACAGTTTCGTAAGGCATACCAAACAGTTCTCTGCAAAACTTTGCATCCATCTGTGGCATAATCGTCATCGGTTGACTCCATACTGCCACATACGATAAACACATATCTTTCTTTTCCATAATCTGCTAATATTTATATTCTTTGTGCAAAAGTAATCAAATTCTTGTAAAGTCAGCTATTTTTTACCGTATTTTATCAATTTTGCTCAAAAATAACATAAAAATAATCGTTTTTCTTTATTTTATGCATGTCTATCCATGAAAAGAAGAGTATAATACTTATCCTCAGACGTAGAATCTATGCGCTACACCACATAGCTTGAAGTCCTCCCATAGCGGCTCGGCATAGCCCTTCCTAAACAGTGCCTTCTCCTCGCCCTCAAGTTTCTTCTCCTTTATCATTTCCTTCATTATTTAAGTGTCTCGTTGACTTTACTCCAGTCTTTATTCATCAATTCCTCGATGATGCTATGAATCTTCAAGGCATATTTCGTTCTAGGATGATTGCCATACTGTGTTCCTCTCAGAATACCTTCATAGAAGATGGTTACGATGATTTCAGTCTGTTTTCTGTACCTCATATATTCCTGTTCATCATATTCCTTGTTGTGCCAATAGTAGGAACTTGCCCAATAGCGCTTATGGTTATCCAGCATCTCCGATGCCAGGAAACCATACTTGACGAGTGTTGCCTTCTTGGTCTTCATCAGTTCATTCATCTTGTTGTGGAACAACAGAAAGGCATTGAACGACATTCCCTCCATGATGGCTTTCCATTCAGCACTCTTCTTCTTGACAAGGGCTTGGTCTGCTTCTACTTTTGCCGTGACCTCATCCTCTTGCTTCATCCGCTCTTCCAGATAGGTGGTATCCCATTTTCTCCATATCAGTTTCTTGATATATCCATCCAGTTCCAAGGCAAACTTACCTTCTTCAGTCTCCTTGACATGGTATTTCTCTTCCAACAATGGTGTACGCATCTTCGACGTTATCGAATATACAGTTGTTGTAATCCGCAGTCGCTCAGTACCGGCATCTTCTCCTGCTATTACCTTATCACCCAAGATAGAAACGGTTTTCTCCAGTTCTTCCAACTTTTCATCAGTAAAGAAACCATATTCCTTCAACTTCCTCATCATGCCATAGATTTCAAAATACAAGGCATTAATGAATATGACAAAGTCCTTGTCTTTCAGTGTTTTCGTGAAGAAAAAGAAATAGGTACTAACAGGGTACATCTCCATATTCTGTGGTATTTCTATTTCCTCAGGCAACTCCACTCCCGAAGCCTTGCCGTCTTCTCTCGCTGTCGATATAATCTCGCCAGTCTCAGGATTCCTGGCATCCAGATAATTGCCGAAGTCAAAGTCCTTGTCTATCTCGTCAATACCAGTCAACTCCTTCAGCAATATCTTCGGCTGCTTGGCATCACTCTTCATGATTTCCTTGAAAACATCCACGCTTGCCATACAGAGATTACCAACGGCAGAGGCAAACACCACATTCATCAGCAGATTGCCATGCAGCAGATCATCGAACTTCTCTCCATAGATGCGCATAGAGATATACCATTCCTTGGGATTGCCCTCAAAGCCGATGGTGGAGATATGGATATCCTCAGCCGTATCAGTATGCTGTCCATACAGACTGCTGATAACAGGATATTTCTTCCGAAAATGTTTTTTGATGATCTGTTCGTAACGGTCATAACCGTTCTCAGCAAAGTCCAACACATGCGCCCATCTGCAGCATGCCATGATATATCCGTCATGGTTCAGGAAGTTCATGTTGAAGTACTGGTGCTCGTTGATTCTCACCGTCACCTCCAACTGCTTGTTGGTCTTTTTATTGAACGCAAACGTACCTTCAGACGGAAAATCTAAAGGCACACTGGTTGTGAACACTGGTAAAATTATAGGTGCTTCTCTCATTGTTTCTGTTTATTATTGGTGTAGTTGATAATTTACAGGAGTGATTTCTCCTCATAATCCACACTCAGCCCTTTGGGAATATAGTTGATTCTAGGTCGCTCCATCTTGGCGCGATACCGTTGCTTCTCCAGTGATCGTTTTCTCTGCTCGTCCCATTTTATGCGCAACAGCTTTTCTTCCCTTATCTGGAGTTCAATATCCCTGAACTCAGGTGTATTCATCACCTCTTTCTTCAGATGCTTCTTGATGACTTTTTGTAGATAGCGTCGCCATGCCTCCTTGTTCTCTTCAGTAACGAATGGCGGACATTGCTCACCATAGAAAGTGCGCCAGGTGAATGGCTCGAAGTCGAGGTGCCAGAGGAAGGATTTGTGTAGGGTGTTGTTGAGTTTCATAACTTTAATATTAATCTGCGAATTCTATTTTCCAATTGTTTTTTAGAAGATTTTCATCTAATAGTTCAAAATGTTCTTTTGATATAGCCATACACAAAAGATATTGCGGACGACTCATTGCAACATAACCAATTCGTAAAGCTTGCTTTTCAAATGTCTTATTTCCTTTATATGGAAGTCCTTCAAGTTGGGCACCAAAATATTCACTCTCACATTTATTATGAAAAGAAGTTTCCATATATAAAGTTGCCACATGCGTTTCTCCTTTTACAGAATGTACAGTACCCACTTCTATTTCAACATCATCTGAGTGAAATATGTTATTGGATATGTTACTTTCCTTGGTAACATGATTATTACTATTTTGAAGAAATTTTCTAAGATTCTGATTATCTAGCGAGAAGTTAAATAACATGCGTAAATCTTTCTCTATATAATCCTTGATTTCTTCAACAACCTTCGTATCTATATCCTCATCAGTATTAATTATATTAAGTACCCAATTTCCTAACCGCTTTTTTAAGTTGAAATAAAAAGATTCATTGACCTTCTTTATATATGCCAACAGGCGTGATTTTGTGTAGCGAATGTTTTTCCCTTCCTTATCAAAACTATACCCTAAGCTATTCAGCAAATCTGACAGCGCTGTTAATATCATATCCTCATATTGTTTTGCCGAAAAAGTTGGAATTTTCTTAAGATAATCTTTCAAAACCTCAGGTTTTTTATTTCCTAATTTTCCTTGCAGATTATCATATTGTGGAAAATAAGAATTGATGCATAATTTTTCTTTATCATTTGGTTTGCCTATCCATCCTATAGCCTTAATACGCATTCTATGAAGAGCATCTTTGTTTTTTATAGCTTGAGCAATTTCATTTAAACTATGCTCTCCGATTTTGCATTCTTTGACTAATGAGACAAATTTGGGTAACACCTTCAGTGGCGAAGAATATACTAAGAGTATTGGTGGTAAGGATTGAACATTTGGATTTCCTTTAATCTTAGAGTTTTCTTTATCACAGACAGTCTTTAAGACATTGGCTATACTATCACCGAACCTCAAACTTGACATAATTGGCATAGTCCTTCCGACCTTCCATAGTCCTTCCGACCCACTTTCATCATATATTGCTTGATGTGGGTCACCGAAACACTGTACAATAATCGATTTCTTATCAAATAACTGTTCCAACAAATCTATTTGTATCTGTTGACAATCTTGCATTTCATCAACAAATAAATACTTAAATCTTTTAGATATAGCTTTTTTTATTGCCTTACATTCTGTGACATATCCTAATGCGTATCTATATGCATCAGTGTATTTCAATACACCTTGTCCTAGAGCAGCTTGCTGTACTGAATCGACCAACTTATATTTATTTGAATCGGGGGTAGCGGCAAAAGGTCTTGTATCTTTATATTTCCTATAATATTTCTTTGTAACTACATCACAAAAAGCCTTGCTTATAAAATCAAATTGCAAACGAAGGACTAAATCACTCTTTTCTTTCCCTGTCAAATTTTCACCGATATGGTCTTCGATCTCTTTCCATATACATTTTTTTTCATCAAACGACTTATGCAAGAATTCTTTATTCATCAGTGCAATAGCCTTATTATCATCAATAGCAGATATAGGTATCTCATTAATTGAATTGAAATAAGGAATTGCCAAATACTTATCCACAAAACCTTGAATCGTTCCAAAGTAATTTGGATAATTAAACAAAACATCAGCTTGGCTTTGGAGCTTGGACTTTATTTCATCAATAGCAACATTTGTATGCGTTAAGACACATACACCCTTACCTTCTTCAAGTGGCATTCTTGTTGCTAATATTGCAAGCTTTGCTAATAGTGTTGTTGTCTTTCCACTACCTGGACAAGCGGCAACGTCCTTACTGTCATTACTTTTGATAACAGCTATCTTTTCCGCAGAGAAATGATTCTCTTTGCCCAAAAGTATATCTTGGGCGTACTGTATTTCTTCGTCTGTAGCAAAAATATTATTCATCATGCGTAGAAGTTACATGCTTAATCGCATCTACTAAATAAGATATATATGGATCGGTCAATAATTTCTTTTTTATTGTGTCACTGTCTTCGTTCTCTAATAAAGAAGCTAAATATTGAGCTGTAATAGCTTTTGAAACCTTACTGTCGTTTAAAGGTTTGAAAATATTATAAGCATCTTTGAAACTGTTTTCTTCATAACCAATAGATTCAATTTGCTTTTTTACTTCTTCAATTTCTTCCGCATCCACACTTACCCCTTTTCCTTCAATTTCAGCTAGCTTTATTGCGGTAGCTATATGATTACAAAGCTTACCACAAGCAATATCATATTCTAAAGTCCATTTCTTCGGAGTAAATATTTGGATTTCATCTTGAAAAAGACCATGAAGTTTTTTCATTTTTAGTTCACGTACCTTATCAATATCCTCTTCTGTAATGCTTTCTTTATTCTTATCAAATATTTTATGGATGTCCTCACGAACCGATTTGAATATTCTTTTTACTTTATTAGAGTCAATGTACTCATCGATTCCTGTTTTCGTCATAAAAAACACAGGCAATTTATCCCATTGTACATGGTCTTTATAAGCATTCAAATCTTTTTTGGTTTCTTCTGTAACTCGATAAACTTCTTTTCTTCCTTTGTTATCAGGATCTTCATAATACTCGATGCTTCTAACATCCAAATCTGTAATGATAGAAATCGGCATATTGAAGTGTTTCTTATCCTTTCTCCTAAATATATTAACATATCGTTTATAAGCTGTACTGCCAACATTAACAATAGAAACACCATACTCATGCAAATCCTTTCCTATAATTTTGGCGATTGTCGGTATCAATAAGTTTTCAGCATCACCTTCAACTAAAATCAGTCCTTTTGCAAAGAAAAGATTGGCTTTTGTGGCATCAAGAAAGCGTTGAAGGAAACGATAGTCAAATTCTGTACAACAAGTGGCATCCTCATCCATAGGAAATACTTCTTCATCCTTTATTATCAGCAATTTCTTTAAAGGAATGGTTGATCCCAATGTTATACTATGTGTGGTAAGAATAAACTGTCCATATTCACCCTTACTTTCCAAATAATCTATTAAGCGAAGTTGTAACTGAGGATGCAAGTGTGCCTCTAATTCTTCCACTAATGTCAACTTTAGACCCCGCATTTTCTCTGAGAACAACAAAAGTTCTGCAGCCATACATAAAAGATTTAAAGACCCTAATCCAGACTTGTTGTCCTCCATGACTAAGTCTAACTGACGTAAGATGTCACTTAACTCACTACCTGTAAGTTGAATAACAGCATTTTTATTATCACTTTGTAACAAGAACTTTTCTTTAAGGGTAGTATTTAGTGCCTTTGTTATTTTGCCTCCATCTTGCTTCCCATCCTTATTGAAATATCCATCAACTTTTGCTTTCAGATTATTATAATCTTTTTCCAGTTGATGCTTACCATCACTATCTTTATTCGTGTCACTAAAAACCGAATGAGCTTGAAGTATTTGAGCAAGACGGGACTTATAACCATGAGTCATATCTTGTAACGCATCACGCAAAGGCTTTAAATAAACTACATTCAGATAATTTCTGGCTTCATAGGACATAGAATTGCCTTCACCACCCATTCCTGCATAAAAGTGAGGAATAATCCTGCCATCATCCATTCTTTTTGCAGAAAGGCAAACTTTTAAGATAAAGTTCTTCTTCCCATCGCCAGTATTCTTTACACCTAGCCACTCTAAAAATAACGCTGCATCATCATCATTAATACCATCGAAGAAACATTCTATCTTCAGTTGGCGTGTTCTTTGGCTATTCGTTTCTTTGGATTTATAAAAATCTTTTTCATCTATATAGATTGGTTCTCCGCTCTTAGTATGTAGTACGTAGCGGATAGCATCTATAATAGTTGTTTTACCAGAGTCATTTTCACCGATAAGGACATTGACTCCATTGTGGAAATGTACATCCAAAGCTGGGGCAGCTTTATCAAAAGCTACTCCATTCTTTATTCCATATTTTCTAAAATTCCAAAGTTTTAATTCTGATAAATACATCGCTATTGCTATTAATTTGAATTCATTCCTTTGATGTAATTGTATTGAGTAGAGCTATTTCTATCTTTGTATTAGAAAGACTTTGACCACTCCTGTGATTACTATACTATCAACCATATCCCCAGGCGGTCCCATCCCGCATAACATGGCGAAGGGCTTTGATGCCCCGCCAACCTTAGAGCGAAGCGGTTCTGAGCACCGAGTAGGGCGGTTTCCTCCCTCGCTCCTGAGGAGAGAGGGCCGGGGTGAGAGGTGGAGCCCTCTTTAAGGGTAAAGAGGGACGGGGTAATTTTCGAAAGAACTCCTTTCTTTAACGGTAAGGAAGGACGGGTAGGTTTTCGAAAAGATACCCCCATCAGCCTCTGGGTGATAGAAGTAGTTATTTTTTGTTCTTCATTCTCCAAAAGAAGTGCAAAGTACGGAACAAAGGTTCACAAAGCGCCTCAGCAGGAAAATACCTCACGAGTCTTATATCCCGATACACCCTTTGGAGATTATGCCCAAGTTGTGATCTTCCAAACCGATTCCTTTCATCATGCTTTCCGAAGTTCCCGGCTTCCAGCACCTCATCCAACACAAACTTACCATACTTTTCATTCGGAGGAACGATAAGGCGAGAGGCAGGCATGCCGAACACCTCCTGCATGATATACATGATACCCCCGGCAAACTTCCACAATCCCAACTCCTTCAATTCCTTCTGCACTCTATCCCTAATCAATGATAAATCATCACTAATCAATACATAGTAGTAATCCACCAGTTGCCTCAACCCAATCCCCTCATTCATCAGATGAGCATAGATATGAGTCAACTGGAAAATGAGATTGAATTCCACTGTCGGAATTGCAACCTCCCTTTGCTCGCCGAACATTACCCGATGCGAGAACTGCTCCTCCTTCACCCTCTCATAATATTTCTGAAGCTTTCTGTTATGCAGTAAGCACAACAGGAAGCTAGGCCGATAATGCACTTCAACCTCCACACCCTTATACGATGGGAACTCGATGTGGTGATAGCACGCCTTTTCATGAGGCGAGATAGAGCGGACAAAGGAGATGACTCGTTTGTCTTCCCCTTCCACCCAGATATCAATATCACCAGGAGTCCGGGAATAAGGATTCGGATACATCAAGGCATTTCCCTGCCCTTTTAGGATGCAGGTTCTGAATCCCTTTTTCCTGAACCACTCAGAAATCTGGATGGCAGCATCATTCAGCCGAACATTCGCTTTCTCCAACATCTGGCTTTCCGCCATCCATTGGAGTAGCAACTCCTTCTTCATCCCTACATATTCAGCAGGCAACTTCTTGATACCATCAAAGAGAATACCCACTAGGCATTGCTTCTTGGCAATAGCATATAGCTCCTTCCAATCCACCTCCTTCAAAGAACCAGGTATTTCCTTGGCAGAACCAATGCAGAATCGCAAGAAATCAAAGAAAATCTGAAGTTGTTTCTTCACAAGTTACTCTTTCGTCATGTTCCAGAGAAACAAAGTATTACCAATGATATATCTTCGCCACATACGCTTAGGCTCCTTGATTAAGCGATAGAGCCATTCCAGGCCATGGTCCTGCCACCAGATAGGGGCACGCTCCACGGTACCTGCGAAGAAGTCAAAGACGGCACCGATGGTACCTACATGACAGTGGATGTTCAACTCATTCCAATGAGAGTACGTCCATTTCTCCTGCTTAGGAGCAGTCATGCCAATCCAAAGCAAATCCGGGTTGGCAGCATTAATGGCATCAATGATAGCCTTGTTGTCCTCATCCGAGAACTCTGGCTTATAAGGAGGCGAATAAGTCACCACCTTCAGGTGAGGATAATCCACGGCAGCACGCTTCACAATCAGGTCGAGTACCTTCTGCGAACTTCCCATAAACATCACCGTACCACCCTTTTTCTCCAGCTTGTTCATTTCGAAGAAAAACAAGTCCCAGCCAGCTATTCTTTCCTTAGGCAGACTCTTAGCCTTAATCCACTTGCACGCCTTCACGATGCTCACTCCATCCGGAATCAGCACATCACCATTAGTCAGAGCATCAGCAAAGAGCTGATCCTTCTTTGCGGTGTTAAAAGAGTGAGCATTTACTGTATTAATGAGCAATTTGCCCTCTGGTAATGAGGCTAATTCTGCCTTACTACCTAAAATTGTTAATGTTTTTAATCGAAACATAACTATATTTGAATTAATTTTGTTATCTTCGCAGCCATAAACAGGGGCTCCATCAGAATCCCATCATTTCATGAACAAGAAACAACGATTATGACATACGATATTAATACTATATATACGAAGTATAAGCAGTTTACGAAAAAGCAACGTCAGCAACTCCTTGCGGCTCTTCAGTCGCAAGGCATCAACATTGTGAAAATTGAAGCCTACGAATATGCTGATGCCCCAGGCATCAAACATCTGTTTTTCTATTTTGCAGAGGATAGCAGGAAAGCCATTCCCTATTTTATGCTAGATAGCGAAATCTGGGGAAAAATTCAGCAGCACATCATAGGTTAAATCTAATTATATCCATGAGCCTTCTCTAACAAGCCCCCAACATAACTATAGCTTTTTCTACCAAAGTCATTAAACCTTTTACAACAAAGCCATTAGCAACACCTTTGATAGCATTAAGCCCCAGTGTCATTAACTTCTTGTTCCATTTAGGCTTTTGGGTTTCATCCTTAACTATATCTACGGAATCTTTTAAATCCTGATTTCCAGATTCTTTTACAAGTTTTTCAATATCTTTCAATACAGACAAGAACTCTTTTTGCTCATTAGAATAAGCCACATTACCGATATGACTATTTTCTACACTTACAGAGCCAGTAGAGATGGTAGAGCCTTCTGTTGCAACAACAGCAGCATTTATATTATTTGTTATCATAATTTGTTTGATAATTTGTTTTGTAGCCATTACATTAAAATTCAAATCCCAATCCATCTTATCATTGAGCTCAAAAAAGAATGTCAACAATAACGATTTAAACTTAGAAATAACTGCTTGAATATTATTCATGTTTATATGTTGATTAGCTACTAATATATAGCCTTCAACATATTTCGCCATATAGTTTTGAACGATATATTGCGGTACAGCCATTGTCAAGTCATTACCATGTTTATCATCTTTCATCATTAATTCTATTTCACTTAATGACTCAAATACGGCCATATGAGTCATACGTTCTCGAATTTTATCATCTTTAATGTATTCACATGGAAATGGGTAGTTCTTAGCCATACGCCCAAAAGGTTGGGAAATGTCAACCTTTACAATACAATTTATCTTTCGATAATCTGGCAAAGGATATTCATCGTCTCCATAGCCATTCAACTCATGCTTAATCCAGGTTGTAAATTCCTCATCCTTTAAATAATGACTTATTGTCTGAGTTTTCAACAAAATGGCCTCAATAGATTTGTTTTCTGTCAAATCAGAAATAACACTATCAACTAATGATTTCAAAGTATTCATCCTTATAAGTTTTTTAAGAAGTATATAAATAGAGCAGAAATCGCAAAATCACGATATGCTCTATTTATCAAATTAATCTTTTTAACTTTGCCCACATTAGATAAGAAACTACTTAACCAGACGTTTCATCTAACGAACAGTAATTGCAAATTCTAGCTATGCTTTTACTATCTTCTCATACCACCCTACCATGGTCTTAGCCTTTTCTTCCCAAGATAATTCTATCTGCCTCTGCTTGCAGTTCTCAGACATTTGGTTCAACAAATCTCTGTTACCCTCCAATTCATTCAAAATAGTTGCGAAGTCACGAGCCGACTGAGAAGGAGAAGAAAGAGGGATCTTCCTACCTACTTTTTCATTCACAGCATCACCCTGACCACAAGTATCAAAACAAACGACAGGAAGATTGTTGCCAATAGCCTCCAGCACAACATGAGGAGTACCCTCAGCAACACTGGTAAAGAGGAAAACATCCGACTTTTGCATGATGTTCTGCACCTCATCATGGCTAACAGCACCATGCCAGATACACTTATCAGCAATGCCATAACTCTCTGCTAATGACTGATAGGATTCAGCATCACCGCCACCAACAATATGAAGACGGAGCTTATCGTTTCCACTCTTAGCTACAGATTTTAAAGCCAAGACCAACTGCTTGCGGAAATCCATTTTGCCAACCCAGAGCACATCAAAGGTATCTTTACCCGATTTATCCAGCAAAGGATGATCCAGAACATAACATCCAGTCTCATTAAGTAGAGGCGAATCTATATTCATGTATTTTTTGAACGAGCGCTGCGAGTTAGATGAAGCAGAGAAAACCACCGAAGCCTGTCGCGCAGCCTTTCTCACACGACCAGAACACCTCAGCTGGATACCAGTCAAGAAATTCTTCAGACGCATGAACAACTTTGTCTTCAGTCCAGCACCATCCAGATAAGCCACAGGGAACTTATCCTTGGCATCCACAGGCCCCCAAACAAACGACACCCCATTCTCTTGTGATAGTTTCCACAGATACCCTGGTTCACGGAATCCGATCATATTGAGCTGATGCAGTACATCAATCTTCTCCACCTTACAGATATCCTTTGCCAAGAGATACGTCTTCCACTGCCACTCCTTATAATATTTATAGAAGCGCCAGTCCCCCCCTGGTTCCAGCACATCTTCCTGATTTCCTCCGATACCGGATTATAATAGAAGTGCATATTCTTCCCCTGTTCCAAGGTAGGCACCACCTCCTCTATCTTGTCCCGAAACTCCCCTTCGGTGATAATATATAGTTCACAGAACTTAGCGAGATTACTCACCCAGTTCCATGCCATTCCCGGCTCACTCCCCATACCAGGCGAGCAAGCATATGCATTAATTAGTATCTTCATACATTACAGATATTTCATTAAACCTCCAACGCAAACTTATCTTTCGATAGCAGCGAAAGAAAAGCTGCGGTCATTACCTTTAGCAGATATGCAGCTATACAAATGACACCGGTCTGTCCATTTATACGAAGCCACTTTATACCCATGATACACATATGTTTGTATCTACAAAACTATGGCACCATGACTCAAATGAATTCTAAAGTGCTAACAAACTCTGCAAATCCAATTGAAATTCTGTTTGACGATTGGGTACAGCAACATAATGGATGTTGATATCTGGCAGTGCCAAAGGCCTATAATATTTGTCAGCTTTTTCCGAGTCTATCAGTCTATGTCCCCTAACACATAAATATCTTGAGAACCATCCGTCTCTACTCGTTAGCTTATTTACAGCTATCAGTTGAGCTTCCGTAGGAGCATAGGAGACAATAATACCATGATACTCCCAATCTGGAATAGACTGCAATATACTCATCTGAGCTTTCAACCGTAGTAAAGTTCCTATGATTTGTTCCTTGGCATGAGCAATCTGTTCTGAGGCAAAAGAACTTTTTAACTCACATATAAAAAGACATTTTCTTCCCATTATCTCTGCCAAAAAGATGCCGTCGCTATTATACATCATAGGAGGGCGACAATTCGCCGTTCCATAAAATGCCACAGAGTCTGCAGCAAACTCACGCGGAAATACGTACCCCATACACCCTGTAACAACAAGACGTCTGAAATCCATATTAGATCTTGGACAAGTCTCAACCACTTCTACATTACCATCAACTGTTGATATCAAGTAATTGGGGTACAAGAGATTAAATTCCTCTATAGCCGACTCCATATTTCTGCATTTATAAATTAGACACTATCCCTAAACTCTCTGCCAAATCGTTTATGTCAGCCGACAATTCCATCTGATTTTTTACAGTATTCTCAAAAGAATTAAAAGGTAAGCCTAATGACAAATCTTGCTCTTCAATGACAACACGATCATTTTCACGCTTAAAATAATAGCCCCCAACCTGTTCTGTATGCAGATACAAATTTTTATTAAATAGATGCTCATTACAGAAGTTTTCAAAGGCTTCCATAGACTTTTCCCTTATCTTCCCCAATACCAACAGCTGGTTCATACGCCCCAAGAGGTAATCGCTATGTGTTGTCATTTGAATAAGCATACCCTTGTTGCAACATCTTGTCAACATATCCATCACCAAGAATTGCTTCTTAGGATGCACATGAGCTTCAGGCTCCTCAAAAAGCAGACTATTATATTGTCTAATTTTTCCATTTTGCAACATCAGCAGAAAGGGCATCAGTTCCTTGACCGAAGAAGCCGCAGCAGATACAGGAATTTTTTCACCAGACTCAAACAGCAAGAACACGCTTCCATTTTCCAAGACGATCTCGCCATCTGCCAACTTAGCTATATAGTTAACAAAAAACTGATTATCTGGGCTAATAATCCTGGAAGGAGTTTTTAAATCATCCAATTGCGCCAAGAAATCACGATACATACCAATAGGCGATGTAGTATTGGCTCCCATAAATGCCGCTCTTGCAGGCGGCAATATCAATGGACGCAAATAGTTTTTACCAAAACATAATTCAGACAAATAGCCATGAAGAGAAAAACTCATCATCAAGATATTGTCCTCCAAGTCAAGGGGAAAAACATCTATATCACCATTAATGCTACAACGAGTAAATCCTGAGGCATCCTCATCATGCAACCTCTTCAATTCTACAGGCATGTCATCATCTATCTCGAAGACATAATTCACTTGACAATCAAAATTATTGTTACCTAGCAAATAACCGAGAAACGCAGCTGTATTCTGATTGAGCCACATTCTAAAATCCTTGAATTTAAAAGTAAGTTCTTCCTTAACACTCCCATTCATCTTCTTTGTAATAAACTCTTGAAGTCTCATAGGAGTCAATGAAGTAATTAAGTTATACCACAATAAAGCGGTATAGCTCTTACCCAGTCCCGATTCACCCGTAAAAACCATAAAAGGCTTAAATACTATCTCTGAATCAGTAATAGGTCCTAACTTATCTATTATTATTCGGATATTCATTGTACAATGTCTTTATGTATTCAAATATTTGCAAAAATAGAACTTTTAGCCGAAACTTCCAAATGTTTCGTACTATTTAACGCATTTCACATCCAACATTCTTTCATGCTCCATTATCTCCTCTTCCGAAAATCTCATTTTGAGCAGTTTGGCAGGAATACCACCGATGATACTGTATGGAGGAAAGGACTTCGTGACAACAGCACCAGCAGCCACTACCGAGCCATGACCGATAGTCACACCTTTCAGGATAGTCACATTCGCACCACACCACACATCATCCTCGATGACGACAGGCTGGTCATATACATTCACCCCATCCACAAACTTATCCTCCACGGTAACATCCGCGATATATTTGCCCAAGAGGTCAATACGATGATCACCTGTGATGATTGTAGGATTCGGACCGAAGAGTACCTTCTGACCAATAGTACACGGTGCATCCGTACAATAGATGGTACTCCCCTTAGGAATCGAAGTACCATCCCCTACCGACAGGTTCCACAATCCCTTGAAATCCGACGACATCGGACGGATATATACTCCCTTGCCACAGTGCTTCATGCACCGCTTCCATACAGGAGCCCACATCTTGTCCCACAAATAAGAAGGAACAATACTTATCTTTTGTAATATCTGAAAAATGTTCATGATTTCTAAAATGAAATAAAGAGCCTAATTGGCAAGATGATAAATCGAATTCAATTTCTCAACATACTTTTCCGGACAGAACTGATTGAAAATAGTTTCTCTGGCAGCCACGCCCAACTTTCTCAAAATACTTCTGTCCTCATCCAGTCGTTTGATGGCAGAAACAATAGAATCGCTGTCATGGTCAGTGATAAACATACCATTCACACCATCTTTCACCACTTGCGGAATACTGCCTACAGGAGTCACAACAGGAGTCACACCATAGCTCATGGTTTCCAAAAGCGACATCGGCAATCCTTCAAAGTAAGTAGGAAGGATGAAAGCATCCAGACTTCTGAGGAAATCACACTTTGATTTACCCGAAACCAAACCAGCATATTCAAAGCTGTCCCCCAAGCACTGGTCAAATTGCGGAAGATACTCCCCTTCCGTTTGTTCCTTACCAGCGATAACGAGTTTAAAAGGATATTTTTCCTTTTTCAGTTTTTGGCAAGCCACCAAGAGTTCCGTCATTCCCTTATTAGGTTCTATACGACCCAGATAACCGATACGTAACGGTTTTGATTCATCATGAAGGACCTGTTCTTTTTCAAAAGCAGCAGCATCACTCAGATCTACGCAATTAGGTAAAGAAACAACCTTCTTAGCCCCAAATCTCTCAGTCAGGATATCCTTTTCCATATCACTCAGCACGATGAAAGGCAAATCCTGTCCGAAAACCCATTTCATGATACGCATGAGAATACCAGGTATATGAGGAGCCGTCAGGAACAGACCTCCATGCACATGCACCACCATTTTTCTGCCATTCTTCCAGGCATATCTCATAAACCATGGGTCACGCAACAAAGAAGCCTTCGAAAGAGGGAAGTTATAGTGAATAATCGCATCAGGATGCAGAGCAAGCACATTCTTCCACTCCCTATATTTCTTTATCAAGGCAGGAATGCGATGCCATCCCCCCTTTTCCTTATCCTTCTTACCAAGTTCAAAATGCAAGTAGTTTTGCTTCCGATTATTACTGATAATAAATTGCGTTACAGAAGAAATGCCACTTACATTCACCTTTGGATTAAGCGAAGGAGAAGTTATGATTATGTTCATCATTATTTTTCTATCTTAGAGATCTTTTGCTGCTATTCATTTGTTGCCTTCCAGAATTCAGACACAAGGCAAGAACCATAAAGTATCCCATACCCTTACCCGAAAGATAAGAAGAATCAGCAGTACTTTCCAAGGCCAATGCCAAAATGGCCATCAGCGCCATTCGATAATATACGATATTAGGAATCTTATTACATTCCCATAAGCGTCTCTTCCAGAACCATAGGAAGAAGAACAATCCCACAATACCATACTCTGCCAAGGTGGGATAGAACGCATCCGCCAAGAACATTGGATTTTCAGGAGTCAATCCCCAAACCGTATCCAACTGATAGGTATAGTACAAAGGAGAATACTCCTTAGCAGCTGCCGCCGTACCAAACGAGCCTAATCCACTTCCAAATGGGATATAATCCTCAAACATAATCTTTACTCCCGTTTCATAGGTAAGAGGACGCGCCATTTCTGCAGCATCGCTTTGAAATCCCTCTATATAATAAACATTGAATTTTGTCCATGTAAAAAAGATAACAACAAATCCCAATGCTGTCACTTTCAACAAAGTAGAAACAGAAGCAAAATTGATTTTACTTTTCACAAACATCACCAGTGCAATAAACACTACGCACTCACCAAAGTACTTTGATTTACCAGAAATCAAGCCTAATAACATAATGAGTATAGCTATATTTCTATTTCGCTTTGTCTGCTTAGAGAAAAGATAGTAAATCATTGCGCAGCATAGAGCAATCTGGCCTAAAGCTGCCGATTCAGCACTCCCATATGGTGTAACAAGATAGGGTTTAAACTTGAAAACAATCAAATAACCAAAGAATGATAATAGCATAATTTTTTTGATTAGCATTTTCTGTCTATCGTTAAATTGCGGAGCCAACATCCATGTCAGATAGAATACTGCATAAGGTCGTAACTGCTGCAAAAAATCAAGATATATTCCTCGGAACGTAGTCACTTGTATTAAGAGTGAATAAACCAGATAGAATATCATCAACCCTATATAAATATTGATTTCTGTCGTTCTGCTTTTGTCTTTAACCAAAAACCGCAACTTCACAAAGGCATAACCCAGGAGTAATACTGTTAGGATTTCGTCACTCCAGTCAAAATTAACAACAACCGTAAACGCAATACATACTGGGAAATAAATAATCCAGAACCAAGTATAAAATTTTGCTATACCTTTCATTTTATTCTATTCTTAATATTAATTAAAGCCAAAACCAAATACTCTGGCAAAAATCGTTTTAAAATTTCTTTCATAGAAAACTTCTGGTCCACCCAAGTTCCCGCATAATGGTGTATCGTTCGGGTATTCTTTTCCACATGAATACGACCAGTTGTCACATTGATAGGACAGAAATACTCAGAAGGATATATAAAACAGTCTGCAACTTCCTGTATACCAAACACAAGCTTCAATCCATTTTCACGGAGCACCTGCGTTGCAATATGCACCACAGTAATTTGATTTCTCATCACAGCCTCATGCACAAAATGCTTTCCCTCATAAAAAACAAGCATTTTTTTGATAATGCCGAGGCCTGGGGCCACCCCCATGCCGAGGCCTGGGTTAACGCTCGCTTCGCTCGCGTCTTCTTTCAACTTTTGCTTGGGATCTGTTTCAAATCCCATAAAGTTTCCCTTAGAGATAATATCATCAATAGGTCGAATCACCTCCACATCTGTATCAAAGTATATTCCACCATATTGATACAGTATCCAAAAACGAGCATAATCACTTACAAAGGCATATTTCTTTGCTTTATATGCCTCAGCAGTATAAGGAATGATATTCACATCGAAATTATCCTCATTCCATTCCTTAATTTCATAATCTGGCAAATACTTCTTCCAAGAAGCAATGCACTTCTGTGCAAGTTCAGGCAATGGTCCTCGCCCAAACCAACAATAATGAATTATTTTTGGTATCATATCTAAATTATTTTCTATATTTTTTTACTTTCCAAAAGCTATTTTTTCTATCAATACGCCTTTATGTAAAACAGATCCAACAAACATAGATAGACATAAGACAATTACAGCAATAAAGATAGATAAAATTAATGAAAGCAATATATTATCAGTAGTTTCCATCCATTTGTCTAAAAAGCCCAAATGGAGATGGCAAATAATAAAATAATGAATCACATAAATATCTAAAGTTCTTCTACCTACGTATTCCAAAATTTTTTCTAAAGGAGAGTTTTTCCCATTTCGTGCAAGAAATAAGGAAACAATAACATATAGCATACAGAAAGGTAGAATAATATGCCTATTCAAACTCAAAAAAGAATGAAATGGTATCTCTATATTAAACAAAACTATATAGCTAAATAAACAAACAGAGAACAACCAATTTGATCTTTTAACTTTATCCAATAATTTATATTTAGTAGTAAAAACACCTAACATAAAAAAAGGATAAAAATTACCACAATTAAGCAGACAAAAATAATCTGCTGTTTGTGCTGTATATTTCCATAGAAAAAACATACCCCCCCATATGAACATGGCTAAGACTACATCAAAATACCATTTTTGCTTAACATTAAATCGATAAAGACTTAAGGATAGGTAAAAGATTGTTAAAGTCATTAGATACCAATATCCATATTTACTTGGAGATTCAAGAAATCCTATAATTCTTTGTAAAAAATCAGAAGAAAAAACATTTGAGAATAATAAACCAAACACAACCATGGGTAAAAGTAAAGCTCTTGTTTTACTTATTATTTTAGACAAACTCCAATATGGAGGGATAACTCCAGAGCAAGCGACAAGCCCAGATAAAAACATAAATAAAGGCATATGAAAACTACCTACAAAAGCAGACAACATGCTATTTGAACGTTCAAAAGCATAATAATAAACATGGCCTAAGACTACTAAAAATATAGCCAATCCTTTCATTCGATCAATATAATCTATACGTTGTATCATATACTATAAAATAAACTTGTTCAACATTATTTTTAATTTTCAAATAGAACTAACATCCTCTCTCGAAGATACTGACTTTATTGCATTTTCCAACTTTTTCAATAAAACCAATGATACGTCAATTTCATTTTCTGCAATTGGAGGCAAACCTTGATATCCATGTGATGTAGGATGCAAAGCTACTTTCTGTAACAATCTCAATTCCTCAAGTGAAGGCTTAAGTTGACTCAAGAAGTCATGATTTCTAAAATTTTCTATTTTCTCTTTTAGTCTCTTAGCTAACTTAAATTCATTGCCATTCGTTACGTTAGAATATATTTCATCCACTAAAGTATAAATATCTTTCACAACATCACCTTGTTTAGATAAATGTATATGTGCATTTGGTGAACACATTTTATCTAATAAATCCTTAGTTTCCTGTAATTCGCCAATATTATTCATACTACTCAACTTATAAACAAGTATTTCAAAGCGCCTACGCAATTTATTTCCAATAGTTGCCGCAGAATCATTTCCAATGTTTTGCTTTATATCACTCGTTGTTTCTTCAGATCCATCCAGCAACTTTCTTTCATCTACAATTTTTGCTAATTGATAAAACTTCCAATCATTTTCTTGCTTTGCTACATTTTGAATAATATGGATAAAGAGATTATAAAAACCAATGTTATGCGTGAGTACTATTTTTTGGATTCCACTCGTTTTTTTTAACAAGAATTTCATCATAAATATCCTATTCGGCATATCTAAGCTATTAAAGCAATCATCTAACACCAATATTGTATTGTGATTCGACTCCTGAAAATAGCCAATAGACTCTATCAAGATAATAAACTTAATGACATGAATTATAGATTCATTGAAGAACTTATAAAGTTCTATTGACTTCGGTATCTTATTTTGAGAATTTTCAACAGAACATTTTCCATGAATGTCAACAGAATGAACTTTAACATCCGCCATCCAAAAGCACTCTACTAAATCCTCATTAACGCAATCTATTATCAAATTTATAAAGTCTTCACTTATCCAATTTGTATAATTATCTATATGAGAAAAATAAGCGTTATTTATCAAATCTTCTATACAAACAACATCTAATTGAGCGATATTTTTATAATTAATCAAGAAAACATTATCGCTTACGATACTATGAGAATCAAAATTAACTCCATCTATTTTTAACGTAATACTTTCATTATCATCATATTTATACTCATCAAGCACCTGCCGTTCTTCATCAATTCTTGCTTGTCCAACAATATTTGGAGCAATACTTTCTCTCAACAAACGTTCTCTGAAATAAAATAATTTTAAACCCTCAAATAAAGATGATTTTCCTGCTCCATTTTCACCATAAATCAGGACATTATCACCATTGGGTTTCAATGTAAAATTATCTTTAAATGCCTTAAAGTTATGCAGAAGAAGAGAATCCATTATAACTACTTTTTAAAATAATCCAAAAGAACAGACTTGAGTTTTTTTTCACGTTTCAAAAAACTATCTAAAGACAAAGTTTTAGAAGTGCAAAAAATATCGCAGACATCATCGAGTTTGGATGTTAAATAATACTGCATTTTAGCTTTTAAGCTCAACGATTTCTTTGGGATGTCTAACACTACAAAATTTGCTATATTATTATTAATCTCATCGAAATTCTTTGTATGCCACTCTATAGGCAACATTTCAAAATCACGTCTATAAATGATTTTATCAAAATATATATTGCTCTCATATTTATCTGGGAACATGAGATAATGAGCTAAAAGAGCATAGCCATTTCTTAACAATCCCAAATGATCAAAATAATCGTCATCTATATCGCTGCAATCGTAAGGTTCTATCTTTTGATGCTTTGCAATAAATTTGTTAATACGATATGTTTCATATTTCACCTGTATAGTTGCACCACGATAATAATAATACTTAACTATCGTTCTTAGGAAGTTTTTCAGTTTTTCATCTTGTTCTATACCTTCAGTAAATAAATAGTTCACCAGAGCATATCTTGGATATTGGTTAGAATATTGAGATATAAGTTGAAGCATTTGAGCAACTTCAATTGACATTTTTTCTGGCGCATTTAGCCATTGCAAAATATTAGTTATAGTCGACAAGTCCTCTATCACTTCTTTATATGGTTTTGCACTAAGAGCCGAATTATTGTCACGTGTCAAATATTCGCGCAAGCTACCTTCATTGGTTGTAACACCTTCTTTTCCACGCAATATATGGTAATAATAACGGAACAAATCGTCAACACTTATTTTTAAGTCTGCACAAATGGCATTAAACTCAAGCCATCGTTCTATAAACTCATCTCCTCTTCCTTCAGCCTTTGCACTTTTATATAAACGAGCTTTAAATATATCAGAATCTTCCAATATTTGACCACGATTATTGATCGTTTCAAAAATTGTTAATGCTCTGTCACTTGCCTCTTCCATATCCTTTCCATCAAGTTCAATCGGAAGTAGGTATACACGTTCCAAGAAATAGACCAAAAACTCTGTTTTCTTTTCTGGATGTCGTAAATTATCATAAAATTCAGACATCCACTTATACAAATAAAGTGCATTTATCTCTATACTACTATATTTTTTCTCATTCTCCAATTTGTGTTTTACATTTGATATTTCTAACCACAAATTATCAAATGTTTCAAGAGTATAACTTAACACAGATTCTATATTTTTTTGGTCATCATGTTCGTATACTTTTGAATCTATTCGAGGTAAAGAATTATCAGACAACACAGACTCTACCTCTAACAATCGAACAAGACGCGATTTATCTGGATGTAAGATTGTCAACACTTTTGTAAATAACCATAATGTAATTAAACGTTGTTGTCCATCTACCACATTAGGTCTGCTCGTTTCCATATTACTCCGTGCCATAATAATATTACCTACAAAGTAATCTTTGTCATTCAAGAAAGCATTTGTAATGTCAGAATAAAATTGATAACACGTATCCTTATTCCAGGAATATGGACGTTGATATTCAGGGATAACATAGATATCTTCCCCACTATTAAAGAGATTAGTTATACTCTTTTGCTCAGCTCGTAAAGATAATGCCATTTTATATAATTATTTTTTAATATGTTTTACTAATTCTTTGGCTTTCTTGTATTCTTCATGGCTGCCAATATCAAGCCAATAACCAGTTATCGGATAACGAATAACTGTTTTACCTGCTGCTACAGCATCATTCATCAGGTCGGTAGCATTATAGAATGTATTCTTTGGCATATTCTCTAATAGCTCACGTTTGATGAGATAGATGCCTGCATTGGCAAAATAATTATAGACAGGTTTTTCTTTTACTCCTTTTATATTTCTACCTTCTAATTCAAAAATTCCATAAGGTACAGAAATAGAATATGGAACAGCAGCAACTGACATATCTGCATTATGCTCCATAAAATGAAGATAAAAATCCTCGTAATCTATATTAGTAAAGAGGTCTGAATTCATCACAAGTACCACATCATTATAGAACTTTGTAACGAATTGTGTTGCGCCCATTGTTCCTAAGAACTGTGGTTCTTTTATACAATCTACTTGTACTCCATTTACAGGGTTAGCAAAATGCTCCTCCAATTGTTCATGCAGATAATTGACTGTTACAGAAATATGCTTAATACCATTCTCCATCAAACTGTCTATATTATAATCAATAATAGGTTTGCCCCCTACGGGAAGTAAAGGTTTAGGAGTTGTTTCAGTCAAAGGACGAAGGCGGACACCCTTTCCGCCAGCCATAAGAACAGCATCAATAGGAAGTCGGGTTCTTTGTTTCCTTAGATTAACAACATCAACTATTTTCATATCGTTATCAAGCACTGGAAGAAGTTCTATTCCCTTTTCTTTTGCAATGTGTATAGTTTTAACGTCACATTCTGTAGTTCTTATATATGTAAATAATTTATTAGCAATTTTAATAACGTTACTTTCCAAACTTTCACCCTTTATCAGTCCGCGGCGAATATCACCATCAGTAAGAGAACCGATTACACTATTCTTCTCATCTACCACAAACAGGGTCAATGCATCCATACCACCTATTGAATTAATGGCTTCTAAGGCTTTTAACAAAGTTGCATCCGACTTAATCAAATATTTTGAAAACATATTATTTATTTTTATAATGTGATTTACTTTTGAGTTTTGTTTATAATCGACTCAACAAACATGAAGTCATAAATATCATCAATATCGATTGATGTTTCTTTTGACATTACATATTTTATTCGTTTATCAAAGCCACCTAATCCTTTTTGTTTAAGAGCTTCGACATTAATGACATAGATGGCGCCATTGAACTCATAAAATGAAGGAAGGGACTGCCGACCACCTGCATGTTTATTATATATAAGATTAACGAAGCCATCATCATTATCATTACATAACACAGCAGGAGCATGTGACTTCGTTACAGAGACGACCATATCAATATCATCTCTATATAAAGTAATTGCATCCTTTACTTGTTCTACAGTACGCAAAGGTGAAGTTGGCTGCAAAAGAAGAATCTTATTAAACTTCTTGCCTTTTTCTTCATAAAACTTGACAGCATGCAAAAGAACATCATTTGTAGACGCAGTATCGGAAGCAAGTTCTATCGGGCGTACAAATGGCACATGTAAGCCATATTTTTCTACTACATCAATAATCTTTTGATCGTCAGTTGACACACAAATATTATCGTCTATTGTGATGGCTCGCGCAACATCTATTGAATATGCTATTAGGGGCTTACCACAAAGATTCTTAATATTTTTACCAGGAAGTCCTTTACTGCCACCTCGAGCTGGTATAACTACTAAAATATCTTCCATATCTATAAGTCATAAAAAGTTTTCAAATTCAAACCTGTCAACTCAACATTTTTGAGTTCCTGATATATCAAGTTAGCTGTATCTGATTTGGCATACGGATTTTCATAAGTCTTTGCTGCCTTTTGCATCTCTTCGGATAAACAAAGCTTAAGGCCAGCTATTACCTCATCCTTTGAAGTACCACAATTAACAACACTCTTAGAGGCAAGTCTTCCCTTTTGTCTATCTCCAATATTTAAGGTTGGAATACCAAATGAAGGAACTTCAATGATTCCACTGGAGGAGTTGCCGACTGCTGCCTTTACAAACTGAAGGGATGAAAGATAACGCTTTAATCCCAATGATGTATAAGCCTTTGCACGATTAGAATGATTCTCCACATACTTCTCTACAGCCAATGCTATAGCATCTCTACCAGTATCAGAGTTTGGCATAGTGAAGATTACCTTCAGATCTTTGAACTGGTCTAAAGCTTCCAAAAACTCACGAATGTCTTTGGCAGGATCACCACCAAGGGTCACAGGATGATAAGTAACAAGAATTGTTTGTGTATCTATCTTGAAATCCAAGGATGCTTCAAGTTCATCTTTCGCCATCAAAGGAACAGCCTTGATGTTTTCTACCCCTAAAGAACCTACATCAAAAACTCTAGATGGTTGTTCACCCATCTGAATAACTCGATGGCGATATTCGTCACAAGAAGTAAAATGCAAAGATGACATCTTTGTCACTGAATGACGGATGGCATCATCGAATGCGCCTTCAGTAACTTCCCCACCATGAATATGAGCAATAGGAATACGATGAATCAACGCAACCTGAGCAGCAACAAGAATCTCATATCTATCACCTAAGAGTACGAGAATATCAGGTTTAAGCTCTGACAAGGCACCATTCATACCTTGCATCTCTTCTGCCATTGATGAAATAATGCCATGGGCATCATCAGATGGTTTATGCATATAGACCTTTTTATCTATAATAAATCCATCTTTCTCTATCTCTTTATAGGTTTCTCCATATTCTGGCATCAGGTGCATATTGGTGGCAATTACTTGGAGCCGTAAATCTTTATCCTCTTTGACTAATCTCATCAATCGACTCAACAAGCCATATTCTGCACGAGTGCCTGTTACAAAACAAATCTTTCTCATAATTGTATTTGTTCGTCTGGTTGATAATCTTTAATTGCTTTAGTTCCTATAACTTCTTCCCAACGCATAGGTGTTATGCCAGTGCCAGGACGCTTAACTGCCAAGTTATCATCAGACAAAGTTTCACCCTTTTTAATAGAGGTACTTGCCACAATACTCTTACGAACTACAGCTATATTGGCACGTTCAGAATCAGATATCTGCTTTACGCCTGTTCCCAAAGCCTGTTCTATATTACGGATGGCTTGAACCATAGCCTTAAGCTCTTGCGGCTCCAAAGAGGCTTTATGGTCAGGACCAACCATATTTCTATCAAGAGTGAAATGCTTTTCAATGACCTGTGCGCCAAGAGCTACTGCAGCAATAGGAACTTCTATTCCTTGAGTATGGTCAGAATAACCAACAATAGTTCCAAAATGCTGTTTGATGGTTAGCATTGCCTTCAAGTTGACATCCTTCATTGGTGTAGGATATTGGGTATTGCAATGCAAGATAGTAATTTGATCTTTTGTCAGACCATTCTTCAACAACACTTCCATCGCATTCCTGATATCTTCTTCATCGCACATTCCAGTGGACATGATGACTGGCTCATGAAGTAGAGCAATCTTCTTGATGAACGGATAGTTGGTTATTTCTCCAGATGGAATTTTCCAAAATCCCAAGCCAAGGGAATGCAAGAAATCGATACTTTCCAAATCAAAAGCTGTTGACCAAAAACGGATACCTTTCTGGTGACAATAGGAAACAAGTTCTTGATGATCAGCATCAGATAGCTCTAAATTCTTGAGCATCTGATATTGAGAAACATCACCATCACCTATATTTTTCTTCTGGTATTCTGCTTTCTTGGCATCTTTTGATACAAGTTTATCGGCCTTGAAGGTTTGAAACTTAATTATATCAACTCCTGCATCAACTGCTGCATCTATAAGTTGCTTGGCTATATCCAAGGAACCATTATGATTGACACCAGCTTCTGCAATTATTAATGTATGATTGCCCATGCTATTTTGCTTTAATTTTAAGGATTGCAGGATTTCCTGCATAAATTCCCTTCACACGTATAGACTTACGAACTACAGAACCTGCTCCAACAATAATATCTGAAGCTATTTCGATACAGTTGGCACAAACGGATTGAGAACCGATAAAACAATTCTCTCCTATCTTACATTCACCATTAACCATGGTTCCTGTTGAAATGTGACATTGATTACCCACTTCTGCATCATGTTCTATATTAGCGAAAGTATTGATAATGCAATTATCACCTATCTTTGCGCCTGCATTAACGAATGCATGATGCATAATGACTGTACCTTCGCCTATTTCTGCATATTTGCTAACGTAAGCGGTAGAGGCAATGATTGTTGCCAATCTGCCTCCTGCCACTTTCACCTTATTATATAGTTTGATTCGGAGAGCTGGATTTTTGATGAAGCCTACAGTTATAACGAAATCACACTCCTCAACATATTGAGGAATCTCATCATCGGTTCCTATAATCTTATGACCTGGTAGAACCTCCTTGCCAACTTCATCAGGCATATCAAGGATTCCCTTGATTTCATAGCCTGCACTCTCTGCAACTTCTATCACAGATTTGCAATGACCACCGCCTCCGATTAGAATTAATGGACGTTTCATTGCTTACATCCTCTTTTAGTCATTATTGCTCTAATTTTCTCATTAAAAACTTTGTCTTCTCCAAGCAAAAGTTCAACAAGTTCATAAACCTTTGTGCAAGGATTATGTGAATGATAATCTTGCGCATCAAAAGACTCACTTTGTTCTTTAGCCCAACGAATAGCTTGTTGTTCGTTACAGCCACAACCAAGCAAAATTGATCGCATTTCCGGATCATTTTTTTTATAAACGAAAGTAGACTTTTTACCTGTTTTTAATTTCTGTTTTTCTCGAACTAAAGTTGTTATCTTATGCGCATATTCCTTACGAGACATTGGCGTTATTCTGTTTTCAAAATGATAAATATACCACAATTCAAAAGCCTCATTACTCCAAGCACAACGTATACCATTAGACTTTGCCATTTTAATAGCATTATCAAATTTATCCGCATCAAAACTATCTTTATCAAACACAGCCCAAGTAATATCGTATGGCTTTTTATCACCAATAGCTTTATCACGCAATTCTATCGCCTTTTGAACAACTTGAATAGTATTAATACCACCACCCACATTAGTTATTTCAAAAACTAAACCGCCACTATTTTCCATCATATGAAACGATTTAAAATAATTTGGTTCTGTTTTTAATCCTTCACAAACTATGAGCACTCGACACTTTATTTTATGCGCATTTGTTTGACCTTCATTTTGATTGAAAACAGAAAGACATTTCATTTCTGTTATATTCTTTTTCTTCGCCATATCACATATTCTACAAATATGGTATTGCACCATAACGCCCCTGAATGTAATTATGTTCCATCAATTCTGTCTCTTCCATCCTGCTTCCATCCAAGTACCTAATATCATTCAAGCAATAAAGATCAGAACGTTCCTGCTGATCTTTTTCGGTAAACCAGACTTCATTACTCGTTAGAAGATTAGATGAAAGAAGATTAGTATCATGAGTTGTAAATATTAACTGAGCCCCCTCTGTATTAATAGATTCGTCAGTAAACAATCTAACTAATTCTCGAGATAAGAGAGGATGCATTTTTGCATCAAGTTCATCAACAAACAGAATTTTCCCTTCTAATAAAGTATCAAAGATTGGACCTGAAATTTCAAACAGTTTTTTGGTACCTTCAGACTCCATCTCATCAAAAGGGAAAGTTCTATTTTCCATAAGATTGCCTTCAGAATCATAACAGCCATGAACGGATAATATGGAAACACTTTTCTTTCCTGTTAAATTAGAAACAAGTAATTTCTTTAATTCTTCAGGCATATTATCAGGAAGAGATTGAACGTCAAAATCTTGCGTACGTGTTGTTACATCAGAAAAGCCCAATTGCACTCGTTTAAAGAAATTCTTCATCAATACTGCAACGTTTTTTTCCTCCTTAATCATTCGAGCTGAAAACGACAGATAATCATCTGTATCAAGTCCCGAAAGGATATTGATAGACTTAGAGAAAAAACCAATAATCTTTTTAGCCAAAGAACCACCTAACTGAGCAACTAGAGATAAGAAAAGACGATTATCATTTGTTCTCTCTTCCATATCTACTCCTTCAGGGAAATCCTTCTCACTAACACCAATACCTTCGTGATCACGAATAAAAAGAGGGATTTCCGAATTGTTAGGATTAACACAATAGAGCCATTCTTGAACTATCTTTTTAGAATCGTTCGAGAAACCATATCTATACTGTTTGTCAGACAAAATAAATTCTAATTCATAAAGCGTCGGCTCATTTTTCTTATCACTTAGCAAAAATGGTTCATATTCCAAATCTTCACCATCATTAACCTTGACTGAATTCAGAATGATATATCTCATCCTTGCTAAGGCATTAACCAAATTACTTTTACCACTAGAATTAGCACCATACAAAGCACAAACCCTCAAAAAAGGCAGCGATGAGCTATTCTCGTCTAATGGTGTATGGCTTAAAACTAGAGATTTCCGCTCAGCAAAAGAACGGAAATTTTCTATTGTAAATCTTAATAAAGTATTCATTTTTATAAATCTTTGCAACGAACACTACTTGGAATATTCACTACTCTATCTGCAAACCAGACTGTATTTTCCAAGCCATCGTTCTCACAATTCTCAAACATTGGCAGGCGATTCATCAACTCCCAGATTGGGCGAGTCATTACACCATTATCATTGGTCTGGGTAAGGAAGTCAATCTGTGCCTCCTTATCTTTTAAGATAACTGCATTGAGCCAATAGTTGGAAACAGTATTTGGAGAATCTACGAAGAACTCGATATCTGGTACATTCTTGAAATACTCCTCATATTCAGCAGCTACCTTACGCTTGCTTGCTACATACTTGTCAATATTCTCCAACTGAGCGCATCCCATAGCTGCATTGATATTTGGCATACGATAGTTGTAACCTACATGATCGTGACGGAACTCCCAACGATGTGGAATCTTTGCCTGTGTGGTGATATGTTTTGCGTATGCTCCCAACTCCTCATCATTGAAAAGCATCATACCGCCACCGCCAGTAGTAATGGTCTTGTTACCATTGAAGCTAATCGCACCAATCTTACCAAATGTACCAGTGTGCTGTCCTTTGAATGTAGAACCGATACTCTCTGCAGCATCCTCTACAAGTTCGATATGCCACTCTTTACAGATAGCAGCAATCTCATCAATGCGAACAGGATGACCGAATGAGTGCATAGGAACGCATGCCTTGACACGACGGCCGGTATTCTTGTTATAGCAAGCCAAGTCATCCTCCTCGAAGGCAAAATCCCTACTTTCTGGAAGTTCTCCCTTACGAGAGTTCTTGCGAACCTCTGCATTCTTCACAAGCCATGCCTTCAAAGAATCTGGAGAAAGACCCATTGTTGAACGATCCACATCGATGAATACCGCATGAGCTCCAATATAACTCAATGCATTACAGGTAGCAATGAAAGTAAGAGCCTGAGTCAACACCTCATCATCTTGCTTTACACCAACGAGCAACAAGCTCATGTGAAGGGCATTAGTTCCACTAACACATACCACTGCCTTTTTGGCACCTGTATATTTTGCCATATCCTCCTCGAAGCGATCGACAAACTTACCCACGGATGAAACGAAGGTTGTGTCAATACACTCGTTGAGATATTTCTTTTCATTACCTGCAAAAACAGGAACAGCCAACGGAGTAAACTCCTGGTTGCCATAAACTGACTTGATAAAGTCTATCGTTTTCTTAAAATCTGCCATTTTATTGAGAATTACATTTTTTGATCCAAGTTCTTACCTTTTTCCTCATGCTCGAAGTTAGGTATAAATTTTTTGATAGATGCTACAATTTCTGCCTTGGTGAAGTCTGACTCTGCAAAGATGCCCTCCAACTCATCAAAGAACTGATTTATCTCTGGCACTGGACGACGCGTCGTTTCCTCAACTACTCCAAGAGCAGAAAATCTTTCCATATTTATTTTCTCACCAGGAACATAGAATTCCTCGTAGGGCTTCTCGCCAGTGGTATCACTCTTAAAGTAAACAACAGGATAATTGTCACTCTCGTAATCCATATCTGCAGCATACTTCTTTGCCTCAGGATCATTCTGACACTCTACTTTCTTGAAGCCCTCTGCTTTGACAAAGTCATCACAGATAGACGAGAAAGTAAGCATTTGTTCTTCACCCAATTTCGGGAAGAATACCTCACCACCATTTCCGAGAATACAAGCCAACATACAAATCTGACCAGACTCCTCAGGAGATACAAAATAGCGCTTCACATCAGATGGTGCTGCTAATGGTTGTCTTTTCTGCAAACGATGAATCCAACCATCAGGCAAAGAACCATTAGAGAAAGCTACATTAGCAAAACGAGCGGTAGTTACCTTGAAATGCTCATTATAGGCCATTACCAAGTCTTCCATAATGCGCTTGCTGGCTCCCATAATATTGACAGGATTCGCCGCCTTGTCTGTAGAAACACAGAAGAAATGCTTTGGAGGATATACACAAAGTAAATCCATCAGTTTTTTTGCCTTGATGTCATTGTTCTCTATAAGAGCCTGCACGCTATATTTGTCTTTCTCAGAGCGCACATGCTTATGAGCAGAAAAATTAGCTACAATATCAAAGCCTTTCTCCTCACGGAATATTCGTTCGAAGATTGGGTCTGCAAAATTGAGCGTATAGCAACGAAACTCATCTGGAACATAAAGTCCTTCTGTGCTTCGCACATCACGTACCAATTCTGCCAGTCCGTTCTCATTCAGGTCAACAACTACTACGCTTTTTGGTTCAAAGCGCAAAACAGCCTTGATGAATGATGATCCTATAGAACCAGCACCTCCAATCACACACACTTTCTTGCCTTTAATTTCAACAGAAAGTTTCTCCTTGTTTGCCTCAATATCTTGTGCAAACATACTCTTTTCACGTCGGGTCACATACTGACCGATGAATTTACTGAGATTGAACATATTTATTTATGTTATTTAGATTATTAATCAGAGTGATATGAACATCTGATTTAAAATTTTTAATTATCATCTCATAAGTTCTTTAACCTTTTGCAACAACATTTTTATATATCTCGCCTGCCGATAAAAACCTTTTATAGAAAGGATAAGAAAGAACTTTTCTTTTCCATAAAAGTTTTTCTGAACAAGAGGCAAAAAATCAGAGAATCTCTTCTTGAATAATCTTGAAGAATAATAATTATAACCATTTTCAAAAGCACGAAAAATGATAGTCTTATCAAAAAAATCTATTATTTGTTCTTCTTGTACTATATTGCTTTTACCAAGCAATTTTAAGAACAGTGCCTTCAATTTTATATCATGATTATAAGTATTATCATCATAATATCTTATTAATGTTGCCTTATTATTATATTGAACATAATGATAATAAGCTTTTGGGAGATAAGCAACCTTAATAGAATGCATTAATATCTTTACATTTACATACAAATCTTCACAATAATAGATTCCAGATGGAAATGAAATGTCTAAGTTGTTGTAACAAACTCGTTTTACGAGTTTGTTACAACAACTGCCATGCAGTTGTTGGAACAGTTCTCGCAGAACTGTTGCAGACTCTAAATTACGCGGTTGTTGCTTATGGTATATTTGTTGCTGGCCTATGTTCTCAAAAAAATCACATATTACCATATCAGCATTACTTTCCACTGCTTTAAGATACAGTTCTTTAAGCATTGACTGTTCAACCCAGTCATCAGGATCAATGTGGATTGTATATTCCCCTTTCGCCATATCAATTCCATCCTGACGGGCTGCACTAACACCCTGGTTCTGCTTATGCTTAACCTTAAACCGCTTATCGTAGCGAGTGTATTCGTCACAAATATCTCCACTTGTATCTGTACTACCATCATCTATCATTATTACCTCGAAATCATAGAATGTCTGTTCTCTTATGCTATCCAAGGTTCTTCTGATAGTTTTTTCTGCATTATAAACTGGTATTATAACACTAATCAATGGTCCCATATTATTATTCTTAGAACAATTCATTTAATTGAACAAGTATTTTTTGATTATCATAGTTAAACTTTTCAACATTCAATTTTGCAGAAGAATATATACCATCCTCATTATTCACCAATTTACAAATCAACGAAGGCATTTCTTCCAATATACATATAAAGCCACATCCTTCAGATACAATTTCTTTAGCAGATGGGTAGTTGTTTGCAATCACAGGAACACCTAAAGTTTGAGCTTCATTAATAACAGTAGGATATGCCTCCGAATATGAGGTTGATATTAACAAATCTGACTGTTTAATATAAGGATAGGGATTGTCCTTTTCACCCAACATCTTTACATGATGCTCCATGCCATTGTCAATAATTGCTTTGCTAATTTCATTATTACACTCGTTTCCCGATGCTATAATATACCAACAAACATTTTTTACTCCTTGCTCTACAACTTGGCGCATGATTACAGGAATCTTCTCAAATTGCTTTACTTTCGTAGACCGGCCTATTGATATAATAGAAAAGATATTGGCATTTTTCTGCAATCCATCTACAACCCTTTCATTAGACTTTTTCCAAATGAATTTTGTATCAAGAAAATTATGAATGACTTTTACTTCACTTGAGAAATGAGGCATTAGTTCCAAAAATGATTCCTTGACTACAGAAGATACGCCAACAACAATATCCATCATTTCATAGTACGAATGATAAGTTTCAATCATACTTTTTCCTAAAACCTTGGGGTCACAATGAAACCATGTTATTTTTTTGGCGTTAGTGAAATATGAGGCAAATTCAACTGTCATACCCTCATGATAAGCTACTACAACATCAAAATTATATTTCCTCTGTAAATAAGCAGCTTCATGTTTGTAAAGAAAGTCAAAGTTGTAACGGTGAGTCAACTTATTGTATGCTCCCATCACCTTTCTTGTATAAACATTGTCATGAAGAAGATAATATGGCAGGCTCTTTTTTACTATACGATCTGCAAATACCTTCTTATAATAATTTTCTCCATCCTCATATAAGCTATATATGAATATCTCATAATTGGTCTGAGGAAAAAAGCCCAACAAATTTTCCAAACATTTTGTTATGCCTCCCTGAGTATATTCCTGTATGATAAATAATATCCTTTTCATGCTTTGTTTGTTGAAAGATTAGAGATTAAATCAAAAAGTGAAATGATTCGCTTATAAAAATCAAATTCATGACCAGCTGCTTTTACACATTCTTCATTCAACTTGGGAAGAAGACTGACGAACTCTTGCTTAGGGAACAAATATCCATTGTAAGCATAAGTCGATGAGAAGAAGAAAAATATCTTCTCAAAGGTCATATATTGAAGATAAATCTCAACTGGCAAATTTATGTCTTCCGACAATACGACAGTCTTGATTTTCGTTGCTTTAAGTTTTTCCAACAGATTTTTCCTAAACACGGCGTTATCTCTTGGATGAAACTTCACATACAATGTCACATCAGAAGGTAGTGTTTCTAAGGCTTTGGCTATAACGTTTATATAAATCTCCTCGAAATTTTCTATTACCCAATAAGCCTCATCCAAAGGCTGAGTCAACAACAATACTTGGTGCAATCCATTTGTATCATCCACACATGAATCTATATACCGCTTTAGCTTATCCGAAAATTCAATATGAGGTTTGACTATATGCTCTTTCTCACCATGAAAGACAGGCAACATGCTATATCTTGCATCCATAGGAAAATTCTCATCAAGTGCTTTCCCTGGTTGATAACGCCATTTGGCAAACCTAACATGATACAAAGGAAGATAATATGTCAAATCTCGCAACAGCACCTTCAGTTTGAAGCTAAAAGAATTGTTTGACCTATAGTCTTCCTTGATATAATGCGCCAATCCCTCCTCATAATATGCAATTTTATATCCTAAATGAGAAAATACTTTAGCAGTAAACCGAATAGACTGGTTTTTATTTTCCCCCAAGAAAAAAGTATCTATCTGATTATCTCCAGCTATCCCTTTCAGCCATTTATAATTTGAATAGGCATTTTTCACATCCTGTAGGTTTCTTATTACCAATCCATCCCAAGAGGGCAATTCTGGCAACACATAAGTTTTTCCCCACAAAGAATCTATTTTAAGAATCCTGTATATTTCAAGGAAATGCTTATTGTTTCCTACATATCCCTCTACCAAAACACTTTCCTTAAACCCTTCTTGACGCACAATGAGTTGCGCCACCAAAAACTGGAAAGGAGTATAAACAAAAAATAATGCTTTCATCATTTTACATTTTCTTTTTCAACCTCAATGCTAAGGGTTGTTCTATAATTCTATGGCCTAATGAAGCAAAACAAAAACAAAGCAAAAGGGCTATTAAGAACAAACAGATGTGCTTGGTCAAATCAAAATATGCTGATATATTTAAGGTTAGCTTAAACACAAACAGTTGCATCAAGAAAAACGCATAAGATATATCCGCACAGTATTTCAAAATTTTATTCTTGGCAAGCTGAGGTTTTGTTGTATGTGCCAATAATTGCCAAGCAAAGAAAGGAAGCAATATTGCGCTATAGCTCATATATGTGACATGAGGGATTTGTATTTTTAGCAACAACATAACAACACCTACAATAAAGACATAAGAGGCTAATACGCTTATTTTCTTATTCAGCCATCCATACTTAACTTGCACGTTTTCTACATTTACAGCCATGACAATTCCCATCAAGAACTCCAGAAATCGAAAGAACGGATTACTATAAATCTGTTCTATATGAAAGATATATACTATCCATGGTGACAGTAATAGAACCAAATACGCCATAGAAATGACAAAACAAAGACACTTTTTAGAAATGGTTCTTATCAACAATATTGCCAAAGGGAAAAGAAGATAACAGATAACAATACATGACACGAACCAAGTTCCACCATTATGAGTAACAGTCATTAAAGAAGGAAATACAGATTGTATCCCAAACAGCTCAACTGGTAATATCAGCAAGTTCTGCAACAACGTCTCTTCACCGAATATGGGGGGGTATAGTATTACACATACTATATAAAGAGGCAATACCGAAACCAAACGTTTTTTATAGAATGTCAATAATGCTGCTCCATTCATAGGAAGTTCTTTGTATTTCAGCCCCAAGACATAGCCAGACATCATAAAGAAAAGTGTCATATAGACAGCACCTTCACTAACAAATGAGGTTAGTTTTCCAAAAGAACAGCCTAAATGCATCCAAGAATGGAACAAGAACACCATGAATACGGTATATACCCGAAGATAATCCAATCCTATTATTCGCTTCATTTTGCAATTCAAGAATTATAAATCCGAATTATCTCGTCTTCCCATGTGCCAACCAATTGTGCCCAATCGAAACTCTTGCCTAATTCTATCGCCTTATCCGACATAGCTTTCAATTTTGCAGGATTATCACAAAGTGCAGCTATAACATCTTTTGCCTCTTCGTATGTATCAACCACAAAACCATTTTCACCATTGTTTATCCATTCTGTTGCTCCATAGTCAGAATAACAAAGCGTTGGACAGCCTGCACAAGCAGCCTCAAACGTTACTTTTCCAAACCCTTCTGCTCTTGATGGAAAGTACATTAAATCCATTTTACATAACAAAGATGCCAACTCTGTATGATTCAATTTGCCATGATAAATGATATTAAATAAACCTTCTTCTTTCAAATAGTCTTCTAATTTTATTCCATTCCATAATGCATTTGTACCTATGATATGAAACTGAAGCAGAGGAAAGTCTTTAGACATCTTGAAAAAGTCTTCAATTCCCTTATTGATGAGATTGTTGCCTATAAAGCAAATGTTTCTCAACTTTCCATCACGCAAATCATTCTGGGCGTTTAGAAATTTTTGAGTTTCTACCCCAAGATACAATATCGTATCAGCAAACTGAAAATGATGTCGCCTTCCTACATCTTCTTTTATATGCTGAGTTATAGCATAGAGATATGGAGAAACCCTTCTGAAAGAGTGGAGATACCTTTTGCCATTTTTGACTTTCTTAATATCCGACTCTACAAGAATGCCCTCTACGGTCGTAAAGAGTTTCTTACGAAACAACTTAGCTGTGACATATGCCAATGTGTTATATTCATGTTTTACCCAATATACCACATCACATTGAATAATCCCTTTTACTACTGCCCACCATCCCAAGCTACGCATGTGAGGATTCATTTTTATATATCTAACCCCTTCTTCCTCTACAAAATCTGTAGAATTGGGATATGGGTACAAGATTGTAGAAACTTCAAATTTATCTTTGTCAAGATACTTCGACAAAGAGCGGCAATTAATGTTTTGGGCAGCCTGATAATTGACAAATGCACCCAAGAATATTTTTATTTTTTTCATCCTTGCAATTATTTTTTTAAATAATTATCTAATGTCAAATAGTAAATAACTGTTTTGATAAAATGTGAAAGCCTATTATTACGATTATGAGCTAATTTCACTATTAAATGGAATTGTATATATGCCATCCAAAATGATTGGTGATAAATGATATTCCACCAAGGTATATGCCTATTAACAACTTTTCTATGATAAAGAAGAGAGCATTCCTTAAACCGCACATTATACACCTTATCTATAGATGGATGTGTAATACTCTCGCTAATACGATACAAGAAGCATGGCTTTTCTAATAAATAGAATTTATATCCTAAATACGTTAGCTTAAAGAACATGGGAGCATCCTCAAACATAGGAAATCTCTCATCATATCCATCTACAGACTCTAAAACGCTTCTTCGTATAAAATATCCTATAGTAGCCTCAATAAAGGTATGAAGAATAAGCTTTTTTCGGACTTCAGGTTTTTCCTCTTCATAAAATGTAGCAAGTTCAGATTTAGGATGCAAAGGACCTATTATTTCTTTACCATTTACTTCCGTGAATGAATTATACTGTGAAACTATAATACTTTTCTCTGGTGTGACAAAATCCATAACTGCACTAATTGCATGAGGCAAAAATAAATCATCACCACCAAAAATCTTCACCCATTCACCACTGCATGCCCTCCAACCTCTGTTAACATTACCTGTAACACCTGTATTATTTGATGTGGTGATAATTTTAGACTTTACAAAGCGATTTCTATGATTGTTAATCCACTCTTCACAAACTGCGACTGTATTATCAGAAGAGTTATCATCCGAAATTATCAATTCTATTTTTTCATAATCTTGCATCCTCACACTTTCAAGTGTTTGCAAAATCGTCTGAGATGAATTATATGTAACAACTACCACAGACACTAATGGATACTCTTTCATTTCTTTAAAATTTTAGTTTTAACAACTTGATAAAGACCAGTTTTCTTATTGAGTAAATAGAGATAATATACCAATACTGCACAAGCAATAACAGAAGAACTGAAATAATAGATAATTCCTTCTGTTGTCATATCTAATACTAACATAACTCCTAATACAATGAAAGAAAGAAACGTCAAATGTTTTAATTCCTTAGACATCGAATAATGGTATCTTTTAACATCGACATAAGAAATTACTATATAGTATAATAAATAATTAACTACAAAAGACCAAGCTAACCCTATCAATCCCCATAGATAATAAAAAGATACAGAAAGTATCAAGTTGGCTCCATTAGAATATCCCCCTTCTAAAAAAAGATATATTTTTTTGTCTCCTTTTGCAAATGATGCATATCCTAATGCATAAGCTGCAGTTTTCAACAACATACCTAAACATACAATACGAATAAATGAAGTTATGACCAAAAACTCGCTGCTCAACAGTATTCTGATCACTATAGGGGCTATAATAATAAATATTGATAAAATAGGCATAGTAAGAAGCAATAGTATTTCACTTTGCTCATTGATTGTCTCACTCATTTTTTCTCTATCATTCATAACACCTGCTAAGCGCGGATAATAATCTGCAGCCATAGCCGCATAAACCATACCAATTACTTGTAAAGTGATACCCATAGCTGCATTAAAAAAGCCTATGTCTGATAATCCACCTAAACGAGATATCGAAATATTTATGAGATAAGTTACAAGCTGTCCAACAAGACTTGCTACAATCATAGCTACGCCTAATGTTACCATTGGCCGCCCATATTTATATATTTCGTGTAAGGACACATATTTGGTCCTAATTTTAAGTTTTCTTGCATAAAAGAAAGTTATAACATAATTTGCAAATGTAGAAATAATAAGACCAGGAACTATACCATCAATTCCCCAAAAATAAAATAGCGGAATACTGGTTAAGAGAGATACGATAGAGCCTATAATACCACATGATGCAGTATCCTTAATTTTACGCATAGATACCAGCAAAGCATTGTTACCTGAACTGAGCAAAGTAAAAAGGACGATCAAAGAAAGAAAACAATAATCTATGGTATGTTCATTGGTTTTAAATGCCCACTCACTAAAGAAATGCGATAATAATATAACAAATATTGTTCCTGCTATAGCAGAAAACAACAAAATTCTTTTATAAACACTTACAATCAGAGTAAATCTTTCTATATCTCCATTTTCTCGACAAGAACTCAATTCACGAACAACACTTGTACCAATTCCCAAACCAAATATTGTAATAACCATTGTCAGGGAAGACATATACATCGAAGACAATCCCATGCCTGTACTTCCTATCAAAATAGCTACAAACTTGGAACGTATAATTGTTACAAACATTGACAACACTTGGGTTCCCCCAAATATTGACGTTGCTTTTAATATACTTCTATATTGTGCCATTAATTAATAAATTCAATTTTATCATGAACGTTAGACCAATTTTTGCGTTCTATTTCATCATCATACACATAAATTTTACCATCCATATCAGAGTTTAAAAAGCCACCAAATTTTCCTAAACTGCCTTTACTGGTAATTTGAAACTTGCAGGCACTAATTAAAAACATATCCATATAGCCTCTATCAGAACCATTTATATCGACTAAATAATATGAATTTTCACAGGGTAATTCTTGAATCATATTATTTTTAACCCATTCGGGTTCGTCAGAGAATATGTAGCAGTTTAATCTGCCATTTTCTTCTTGTATTTTATAAAGAACTTTTATAAAGTAATCAGTATTAACAGGAGCGCCATAAGCTCCATTTGTTACCGCAAGATCTCCCCTTCTCACATGGATAGCAACTGTGTTACTCTTTGTAAGAATTTCATTAAATAATTTATTGTTTTCAGAATCAAGTACTGATTTCCTAAATTTGAAAAATCTATGAAAATCTTTTCTATACATTGATTGATCATTAGCATAATAGCCTTCCATATAAGTAGGAGCTTTGGCAATTTGGTATGAAGAAGACGAAAAGGCTAACCTGGAATAGAAAAAAATTTCATGTTTCTTAGCTACACATACGTCCAAATCAGGAAAAGCCTTTAATAAATCAAAATTACGTGCAAATTTTCCTGTTAAATCTTTACCATTATTTTTAAACCAGTCTAAATCAAATTTTACCAAGAATCCTTTCTCCTTGAGTTGTTGTCCTATTAGGAAAAAATGCATTTGAGAACAGATTCCACCATCAACTCGTACAATTATCATCTTCTTTAAGAGATGAAAACGAATTAAAACTTTTGCCAGTAATCTTATCAAGCTATCTGTCATCATTTGAAATTATTTATATGATATACTACTGTAGCAACATCCTTTATAGATATAACTGGACCCATAGGCAAACTTAATTCCTCATTAGCCAATTTTTCAGTAATAGGAAGAGACAACGTTGGTTTGTTCCATGACTCATTAGCATAACATTCCTGTAGATGTGGCGCAATTGGATAATGACAAACCGTTCCAACACCATGATTCTGTAAATAATCATGAAGTGCATCCCGTTTGCCATCTCGTACAATTATAGGGAATAGATGATAAGCGTTCTGCTCGTCTGGCAATAAATCAGGCAAAGAAACAAGAGGATTATTAATATGCTCATAATAATAATGAGCCACTTCTTTGCGGTGAGCGTTATCTTCTACTAAATATTTCAACTTAACATCCAATACTGCTGCCTGAATTTCATCAAGACGGCTATTACGACCTGCATATTTGAATACATATTTTCTTTGGCTTCCATAATTAGCTAAAGCACGTACCGCCTTTGCTAATTCTTCGTCATTAGTAACTACAGCGCCACCATCACCAAGAGCACCCAAATTCTTGCCCGGGTAAAAAGAGAAACCTGCAGCATCACCTAAATTACCAGTCATACGACCATCCTCAAATCTACATCCATGACTTTGTGCACAATCCTCGACTAATTTAAGTTGATATTTTCTGCACAGTTCTCCAATTTTATTGGTATATGCTATACGACCATATAGATGAACAATAGCTATAGCCTTTGTTTTAGAAGTTATGTGAGACTCTATTAAGTCATCATCAATCTCCAACGTATTTGGTTTAGGCTCCACAAGAACAGGAATCAAGCCATTCTCAGTAATTGCTAAAATCGTTGCAATATATGTATTTGCAGGCACAATCACCTCATCACCAGGCTGCATAACTCCCATTTCTATATATGCCCTGAATATCCATATAAGGGCATCCAACCCATTGGCACAACCTACACAATATTTAGAGCCAACAAATTCTGCGAAATGGGTTTCAAACTTTTTGTTTTCTTCACCTTGAAGGTACCAACCTCCATTGACAACTCGGCTTACAGCCTCATTAATTTCTGCCCCATGAAGAGCAGTAACTTCTTTTAATGATAAAAATGGTATCATCTGTTTTAAATTATTAGTAATCTATTTCCGACAAATCATGTATCTTGCCTTCTTTATCTCTAAGTTGAAGATCAAGAGTTTTATTGTCTTTTGTTATATAACCTTTCATTTGTGCAGGATTTCCCATCCACAAAGTATTTTTAGGAATATTTTTTGTCACAACACTCCCAGCTCCTATCATAGCATGACTACCAATTGTAAGCCCTGGAAGAATAACTGAACCAGCCCCAATTGATGCTCCATTACATACCTTTGTTTTTAATAATTGCCAATCCTTGTTTTTAGAACGTGGATACATATCATTGGTAAACGTACAATTGGCTCCAATCATAACATTATCTTCCAATTCAATGCCATCCCATAACTGAACACCGCATTTTATAGTACAATTATTACCAATTACAACGTCATTTTCTACTAAGCAATGAGAGCAAATGTTACAATTTTCTCCTATTTTCGCTTTGGCAAAAATGACACAATATTGCCAAACATTTGTTGAATCTGGAATATTAAGTGATTTACAATCAGAAAGTGGGTGTATCATAATGAATCTCTAAATTTTAAAAAGTCATCATAATTACGAATATAATCCTCTACCTTATATACATCAGAAGCTAAAACCATGCAAACTGCTCCTGAAGAAAAATCTCCTAAATCTCTCCACATTCCAGGTTTTACATATAAACCTTGATATGGTCGATTGAGGAAAAAAGTTCTCTTACATTTACCATCATTAAGTGTTACGGTAAAAGAGCCTGAAGCTGCTATAATTAATTGACTCAAATCTCTATGCGCATGAGATCCGCGTTCTTCACCACCAGGAACATCATACAGATAATACACCCTTTTAACATCGAAAGGAAGAGTGTCACCATTTTGTACTACAGTAAGGTTGCCCTTACTTTCAGAATGATGCCTATCCAATTCTATTATTGAACAATCAAAAACATTATATTTTTCCATTTTCTTTCATTTTTGTATATTCTTCAAAACTTTCCACATAATCACTTCTATCGTATTTTGTCGAAGCAAATTCCAAAGCTAAAGAATTCGTGGAGAAATTTTCAATGTCACGCCATAGACCTTGCGGTATATATAGCCCATAGTAGGAACGATTCAAAGTAAAGACCTTTTTATTTACTCCATCACTTACCACGACATCAAAGCCTCCAGACATAGCTATAATGAATTCTTCTGTTTGCTTAAAAGCATGACCACCACGATTTTCTCCACCAGGTACATCATAAATCCAATAAACTCTTTGGATTTTGAAAGGTATCTGATCAAACTCTTGAACAAACGATAGATTTCCTCGTGGGTCATTAAAACGAGGAAGTTCTATTAATTTTACATCATTTATTGTCATATTATTTTTTATTTATATAGCCCAATAGCAGGACATTAAGATACTTGATATTTTTTATTACACCATGTAAGCATTCTGCCATACATACAATCACAACTACAGAGAATAATGAAATCAACGCATTCTCAAAAAGTGTTACTTGCTTTCCTAATAGTATTTGAAAAACCCAAATCAATGGATAGTTTAATATGTATATAGATAATGTTGTTTTTCCCAATTTGGATAGGCATTTATCTTGAATATTTCCAAACTTATGGAATAGCAAAAGAAAAAAGGTACTACCACATATTGCTGTAAGAAAACGATAGCTTTCATAATTGTTTAGTATTCTTGCAATACCATTCGTATCCGAAGGCACTTTGGATGGCAATCTATACCAAAAACACACAAAGACAAGGAACAACATACCTGATATGACCAATCCCCAATCAAGCCCAACCTTATTTTTTTGCATGATTTTAAATTCTTTTATCAGTAAGCCTATAGCAAAATAGGGGTAGTATTTTTTCACTAAATTAAGCCCCAACAAATCCATAGAGAATATTGATAAAATACGTATCTCAAGATATACAAACAGGCACAAAAGTAGAAATGTCAATTGCGTATTATCAATCCAAGACTTCCGTCCCAAAAGAAAGAACGTGATTATAGAAATAATATAGATTTCAAACAAGACCAATAAAAACCATAAACTCGTATCGGGTTCAATGAAAATGTTGAAGAAATCTTGCTTAATAATGAATAACGACAAAATCCCCCCCCAGAATACGAAAGGAACAATCAATTGTAAAAAGCGACTATGTATCTTTTGTCTAAGTTCTCCTACATTTCCCAATCTCATACTTGTCACCATTCCACTTAACATAAAGAACAATGGCATGTGAAAAGAATATATGAAACGGAAAATAAGATTAGAATCAAACTTATCTGGACAATATAAAAATTGAATTATATGTCCAATAACAACCAACAGAATGGCAAAGCCTTTCAAATTATCGATATAAGCAATACGGGCCTTCATTTTATAAATATTTCAACAAAGAAAAACGAGAACTACATTTAACCACTAATTGTTGGATTAACAAGGCGCAAACAGCTATTGTAACTATTTGAATACCAAACAATACAGATCCTTCTATATGCTTAACATGAAGATGCCATAATAAATCTGACACAAAAATCATGATCGGGTAATGAATGCACATTAAACGAAGGGATTGCTTTCCTATTATTCCTAAGTATTTAACTATTACAGAAGCTTCAAAAGCTCTACAAATAAAGGATAATAAAAATGTATAAACAATACCGATTAGAAAACAGAGTAAGAGACTTAAACATCCAAAATTACCAAACTCTCGGATACTAAGGTTTACATTCCCATTTGTCTTAATTAGCAAAACATAGCCAAATAGAGCCACCATGAATAATGCCAGACTCTTATTCGTAAAAAAGAAATTTTTACACAAAGCACCAAATAGAATACACAAAGTAAAAAACACAGAAATATCCAAACTCCATGGGAATAAATAAGGTTGTAACGCTAATCCTACTTGTAAGAGAATAATTACAATACTAATCACTTTGTTATTTTCTGATTTTTCCACAACACATACCAAGATATACGCCGTAAACATCGCTGGCAAAAACCACAACGGAGAAGTTCCCTTTGGAAGAAGAAGGTCATCACCATTATTTGGAAACGCTTGTAAAGAATGACATCCATACAATAAACCTTCTAATCCGTTTTTAAGATTTGCCCCCCCAATCATACAGAAAAGCAACAGCGTACAAAGTCCATAAAAGAAATAGGGAATCATGAGCCTACTCGCTTTTTTTCGTAGAGAAGTCACTATTGAGAGATTCGGCTTATAAGTAAATCCTGCAACGACAAAAAACAACTGAATATACCCAGCCGTCAAGTAATTTAAGTATGGAATATTTAACCCTGAATGACTTATTATCACCAAGATGATTCCTATCCCTTTTAAGGCATCTAACCACAATATTCGCTTCCCTGCCATTTCTTTCATATTTATCACTCTACCGTCACACTCTTTGCCAGATTCCTTGGCATATCTACATTCAAGCCTCTGTAAAGGGCCACATAATACGCAAGTATCTGCAGGGGAACGACGCTGAGAAGAGGTACCAATGCATTGAGGGTCTGCGGTACTTCTATCACAGAATCGGCTATCGCCTTGACTTGTTTGTCGCCTTCGGTAACAATGGCCAGGATGCGTCCGTTGCGGGATTTTACTTCCTGCATATTGCTGATGATCTTCTCATACAGCTGATGATGTGTGGCAAGGAACACGATAGGCATATCGGTATCTACCAATGCTATCGGGCCATGCTTCATCTCGGCTGCGGGATAGCCCTCGGCATGGATATAGCTGATTTCCTTTAGCTTCAAGGCTCCCTCTAATGCTACGGGGTAGTTGAATCCTCGACCGAGATAGAGGAAATTATGTGCATAGGTGAATACTTTCGCCAGTCGGGATATCGACGGTGTCTGCTCTAACACTTTCTCCATCTTGCCGGGTATCTCTGCCAACTCAGCGATGGTCTCTACATAGTCTTTTTCGGAAAGGGTGCCCAATTCATGACCTAACGCCAAGGCAAAGAGGGTAAGGACGGTGACCTGACCTGTGAAAGCCTTGGTACTCGCTACTCCTATCTCGGGTCCTACATGAATGTAGATGCCGGTATCTGTCTCTCGGGCGATGGATGAGCCTACGCCATTGACGATGCCGAAGATCAATGCTCCGTGTTGCTTGGCAAGTTGAATGGCTGCCAAGGTGTCGGCTGTCTCGCCACTCTGGCTTATGGCTATCACCACATCATCGGATTCAATGACGGGTTCGCCATAACGGAACTCGCTGGCATATTCTACTTCTACTCGCTTGCGACACATCTTCTCTATGAGCTGCTTGCCGATGAGGGCTGCATGCCAACTGGTTCCGCATGCCACGATGATGATATGCTTGGCTGACATGAGTCGGTCTTTATAGTCTGTAAGGGCTGACAACACGATGTGGTTGTTGGATGGATTGTCCTTATCCGCAAACAGGCGACCACTCATACAGTCTTTCAGGCACTGGGGCTGGTCGTAGATCTCTTTCAGCATGAAATGGTCGAAGCCTCCCTTGCTGAGTTTGGAGATGTCGAGGTCTACGGTCTTGATGTCATAATCGCATAACTTATGGTTGAGATTGATCATCTCTATATCCTTACCGATTCTGATTTCTGCTATCTGACCGTCTTCGAGATAGACTACCTGGTCGGTATATTCTACGATAGGAGTGGCATCACTGGCGATATAGAAGTCTTGCTTGTCGGCTCCTACTCCTACCACCAATGGACTTGACTGGCGGGCTGCCACAATGTGAGTGGGGTTCTTGCATTCGATGACTGCTATGGCATAGGCGCCCACAACATCATTCAGTGACTGGCAAACGGCTGACACCAAATCTTTGCCATTCTGCTGATAGTATGAGTCTATCAACTGTACCAGCACCTCGGTATCTGTTGTGCTCTTGAACTGATAACCGCGTGCTATGAGTTGTTCTTTCAGCACCTGGTAGTTCTCGATGATGCCATTATGTACCAAAGCCAGATCACCACTCATACTGACATGGGGATGTGCATTTTCGGCTGATGGTTCGCCATGTGTTGCCCATCGGGTGTGGGCTATACCGATATGGCCTCCGCAATCTTTGTCTGCTGCGAGTTCTTCCAAGTTTGCCACCTTGCCCTTTGTCTTATAGACATTGAGTTTGTCCTCTCCATTGACGAGTGCTACTCCTGCACTGTCATATCCTCTATATTCGAGTTTCTTCAGTCCTGCTATCAGGACTGGATATGCTTCATTTTGTCCTATATATCCTACTATTCCACACATAGTTTTGATAAATCTTTAAAATAATACTTATTCTGTTTCCGATATCCCAAACAGTCTTAAGTTCATTGAGAATTAATACGTCCTTCAAATTGCTCATCAACCAATATACTCATAAGATTTTCTAGTGTATATCGCCTATAGAACTTTATAACCCCCAAAATGTACAAACCAATGATTTTGTATAGTTATAGTTTTCCAATGAATATTGCTTTGTAATTTTGGGGAGATCCAACACATCATCTGAATGCAAAGTTCAATCGCAAATACCAACAGCCCATAATAAATCAGCTTATCTATCGAACTTACAGTTAATGCGAAAGCTATGCCAAGAGAAAGCAACACCACAACTATTGACATAAGCAACAGGATATTGACTGACGTGGAAAACGTCTTCTGCAGTTTCGCTATATCTCCCCTGCCTAAATCAAATGTAAGGAATCGGCTCACAAGCCTGTGTCATCGTAGCCGTAACCATATAAAACATGGACACAAAGCCGCTAATGACATTATATATACCATAATTCTCCACACCAAGATTCGCAAGAATCAAGCGAGTGGAATAAAAACTGATGCCGACAGTGAAGAGCATACGCACATAAAGAATGAGCGTATTCTTAGCTATACGTTTGTTATTATCTGATGGTTGAGTTGACATAATTATTATAGACCTAAATTATTTTTTTGATTTTGTAGCCAATTGCGAACTGACGCCGTATAAACGCTCCACTCAGGATGTTTGGCTAATTCTTCTATAATTTTATACAACCCAATATTTTCATCATCTCCAAGTGCATCAATTATATCATCTATATATTTATGCGGTTCGTCTGGTTCGATAATACGTTTAGCTAATGCGGTAATCTCTGCATTCTGATTTTCAACATCTTTACACAATATCTGATTGATAAACTTTTCTGGCTGTTCACCATTAGGCAGATCAAATTGTGATATATGCTGTAACACCTCATTGCGTTTTTGCTCTTTATCAGGTTCTGTGCCAGAATAAAATTTTTTCAACAGATTTTTACGTTCAATTTCAGTACGATATAAATCTCCGTCAAGAACGAATAGCTTATGCTCTAAAGATTGCTCCAACATACGCATTCCGCAACTTGCGACAAAAGCATTGGTACAAGATCCATATAGCTTAATGACTACTCGTTTGGATATGCCAAGTTCTTTAGCAATTTGTGCGACTATGGTTTTAGCCAAAATATCCTCTACGTAAACTTCAATAGGGCGAGATACTACACCTGTTATACTTTCCAAACATTCTGGATTACTCTCATCAAAGCACAACGTCTTTTCTGGTGTTTGTAGTAAATGTCGAACATTTATATCCTTACGTTTTGTCAAAGCTTCACAATGAGATGAAAAAATAAACTGTATATGCCGGTTTCTCCCTTCCTCTACTAAATAATCTATCAATCTCATCAAGGCTGCATTATGTAAAGTCAAGTCTATCTCGTCAATTATAACTAAAGAATAATTTTCCACTTTCTCTATGACTTCCAATAAACGAAGAACCCTCTGTTCGCCTGCACCCATCGAAATTGAAAAATAACTTGCTCCATCTTGCACTGTTGCATGATAGTAATCCTTATGATGTCTACTTGTTCTTGAGATTTGAGTGTATTGGATACCAAGGATTCGTCTTGCCAATCCTAAGATACTATTATCTAAATTATTATCTCCTACAAATGTATAATTTACTGTTGTTTCTTTTTCGTTTTCTATAGAAGGAACACTTGAAGATATACCCAAGAAATAAACTTTACGTTCAGGTCGCCTTGATGTTTTTGGTGTCCAACGATCACTTCCTGCAGATTTTTTGTAAACAACATTAGTATCATGCATGTCTCGTCCAGTACGATAATGCACATCTGCTATGATCTCCGTACCATCAAATTCATTTGGGGTACACTTTTTGAAAAAGGTTCCAAAATTAAATTGAACAGCAGGATTTTTTTGATTATAAAGGCAAAGGAGTGCATACAACAAGGTTGTCTTTCCGCAGCCATTTACACCAAAAATGCCTGTAACATCTTTGTCTTCAAAAGATATATTCAAACTCTTTAAACGTCTCAGCCCTGTTATGGAAAGAGACTTAAGTCTTTGTTGCGTCTGATCTGGCATAAGCAATAATCTATTTAAACAATAAACTCTAACTGCTGAGTTTTACTATAACAATAATTTCTGTCAAAACTTCTAACCTTTACAAATTGTTTTCTCCATAAGTCTCATATAGTATAGATATTAGATTCCCCAAACAACATCTTTGCCCCATTGATAATAGCATCAGATGCAGAAGGATAATAAACTACTAAATTTTCTTTTGCTCTTGTACAGCAAACATAGAATAGTTTCTTGGTTCGCTCTACAATAGAATATTTCTTACCATTATCATAAAACAAGGAGGCAAAATCATAGTTAGACCAATTGGATTTTAATATCACCAATACATTGTTATATTCCAATCCTTTTGTTTTGTGCTGAGTTGAGAAAGGTTTATTGCCCATACGATAGTTATAAACGTTTCTTGCTTCTTTATAGCTTACTTCTTTTATTCGTCGCCATAGATAAGGGTTGTTATCAATATATGAGTTAACCTTATCGTCTTTTACACAAATTCCCAAACTATCAGCTAAATCAATGACTTCATAAATGGTCATGTCATTATATGAACTGACAATTCTGTCTATTCCTTCCCGAAGTTCCTTCTTCTGGCTTGCCCTTGTAATCTGCTTAATGCTGGTTGAACGCATAAATTCATTATAATCCTTGTCAAGATATAATTGAATGCAATGTTCAATCTTGTGCAAATGATGGTTGAGTGGGGACAACTTGGAACCTGTCCCTTTACCTGCATCTTCTTCTGATTTGTCATCCAATAATTGGTCTTTGTCCACATAACACGCAATACTTTCAAATGGCATGTTCAATGCTTCTGCGTAAAGATCCGAGTTTGCTTCAATGAAATTTAGTTGTGCTTTAGTTGGAGACCATTTCTTTTTGTCATCTGGAAATTTCGAAGATAAAACTTTAATCGATTCTTCCAATATTAGTGGCTTGATGTCATCAAGGACTCCCTTCGTTTTGGCATAGTCCCTTAGTCTCTTACCATACTCAATTATTTTATCCGAATCGTGTATTTGCATCAAGGTTTCAAATCCAGCTTCATTTGCAATCAGGTTATGGGTCAACCGTAGTTCCTTAGTATTTTCCGTATCTGAGAAATCCCATCCGAATTCGTTCGTGAGCTTTTCTTTCAATGTATCAGTTTTATCTTCATCCGAATAATAGAATGAAATAGAACCTTCTTTTACATGTCCATCTTCTGTCATATTTGGAGCTTTCATGTCTGTAGAAGGCTCTTGGCGCAAGCTGTCCAAACGAAGAGAATTCGCTAAAGTTATAACTGATTGTGGACATCTTCGGTTTTGCTTCTTTTGCACCTCGTACACACAACCATCAGGATTCTTTTCTGTAACAAGATAGCTGTCGATATTGCCTACTCCATCATCATAAATGGCTTGCATAGAATCGCCAAAGAAGCCCACGATGCACTTTTTGCTAACTTTTGGGAAATATTCCAACAGAATTTTGACAATAAGCGGATTGGTATCTTGATACTCGTCTATAAAGACAAAAGGGTATCTCGACTTGACGAAAGATATAATCTTTGAATATTTGGCAAACATCCTTTCTGAAAGTTTCAAAACTTCATCATGCGAAATGATGCCATCTTGTAGCTTTATGTATTCTTTGTATTGTATAGCAAAGTCTGGTTCTCTATCTTTGTCGAAGAAATCTGACGGGACCTCACCTTCATACCCATTTAATGATATTCCAGAGCCTTCTGTGTTCAGCATTTCTAGTAACGTAGCTTTAAGCTCATGTTGAAAGTCTTTGATGTTATCCCACAGAAAATCATGAATAGTCGAAACATTAAGATTGGAATGACCAACTCGTCGTTCTATCTCATGGACAGAAGCATTGGTATAGGTCATACAGGCTATCTTGCTTGACGGATGTCTTGCAATAACCTCACGTATGACCTGTACCAAAGAATAAGTCTTTCCGCTACCAGCACCACCGCTAAGGAGAAAATTTTCTCCTTTTTCTATATGGTCGATGATTTTTTCTACTTCCTGATCCATAAGAGTCCGTCTTTTATGTATTGTGGTATATTCCAGCCACAGAATTCCTTGTTGCCGTTTTCCTCACTGTTGTAGATAATCTCGACAGCAAAAGTTGCCTTACTCTCAATGCCATTTTCTGCCAAATCATATGCACTTATTTGTGAGTTCAGGTATGCTTTCAACTTGTTTTTCTTCAATCCCCAAATTCTATCCTTATTTTCCTGCAAAAAATCTTTATTGATAATAAAGAAGTTATCTTCGAAAGTTCTGGCTTGATAATCATTCTCTTTTATTTGGAAACAAACTCGCATATTCCCATTCTCTTGTTGTTCCCATTTAGTATTATTTGCATTCCAAGAGAATGTTTTCTGGGTATCTGTTAAACTTATAAGTTGATTCACTTTCAAGTCGTTTCCTTCTTTCATCTTTGCGAAATAGTCCTTTAAGGCATTATTGGATGTAAGCATCTTGTCTGTACCATCATATTCTGTTTTCTCAATATGTCCATTATCACCTTTCTTTCCAACATCCAAATCGGTAAATACTACAACCTTTTCTAATCCTATGAAGTTGATAAATTTTCCAAAGATATGCGAATAAGCACCTACCTCTATGATAGAAATATTCTGTTTGCAGAGTGGCAGTTCATTTTTATCTTCATCACATAGCTCTTCTTGATCCAATTTCTTCATTAAAATTGGTAGAAGTATGCGCTCCGTATCTCCTTCTATGAATATTGCTTTATCAGCAAAAAACAATTCGCTTCTACTTAGTGTCAAATAATGTTTCAGAAATGTGTACCATTGCTGTTCATCATTGTCATATTCATTCTGCAAGTCTTTCAGGTTCTTGGCAATCACCTCATTGCCTGTTCTGCGCATATATTTGATGTCTCCAAATTCACTTTCAGAAACAATATGAGAAGAGTGAGTGCTGATAATAGATTGAATATTTCGGTATTCGTCTTTTGTGGTCAAGGGCGCATTCAGAAGTTTCTTAATATTCTTGATAAATATGTATTGCATCTGCGGATGTGTATGGGCTTCAGGCTCTTCAATGATAAGCAAATTAATGTCAGCCATCTTGCCATTGCGTCCTTTCATAAAGGTTTGACGAATAATCTCAATCTGGAATATCATTGAAATCAAATTCATGTAACCCAATCCGTTATGGTCTTCAGGAAGTTGTACTCCTGTATGCTCATAAACTACCTTTGTATTGCCTTTCAGGAGGTTTTGGGATTTCAATGAGGACGTAACCTGAAGCTTAGTCTCTTTTGGCTTCACGCCGCCCATTTCCTCCACCTTGTCAAGTACAGAACTGAACATGTCGTTGTAGACTTCTCCTAACTTTTTGTCAGATTCAGAAATGGTCTGAATGAAGTTGTCTATTACTTCATTGTCATCTGATTGCAGTTGGTTAAAAAGTTCCGCTGTTTGCAACGATAAAGTTTTATCGTTCTCCTTATTTGCTACTTGGCGTTTTGCGTCAATATAACCAATTGAAATCAATGCGTCTTCGTGGAACTGAGGGCGAGTTTTCAAGTCTATGTAGTCGTTTTCGTTAATTTGATTGGATGCTGCATCATATGCAATAGATTTTCTTCGCAGCACAAAATAGTTGACTATACTCTTATCTAAGAGTTTTTCAACTTCTTCTTGTATGCTTGCCTTATGCTTGTCCGCATTAGCTTTGGCTTTTTCACGAAGTCTGCAATAAGCTTCATATGGAAGTACATAGTCGTAACCGAGAACAACGTAATAGTTATTCTCATCCAAATCCATCATGATAAGACCAACGTTTGACAAATCATCATCATCATTATATTTGATGTATACTCGAAGTCTAATACCATCCTCTTGATACTCCTTTTCATCAATGACTTCATCTTTGGCCAACATATCTACCAATGATTTCTTATAGTCGAGATTGAAATCGTCAATATGAATGCAACCGCCTTTATCTCTCCAATGAAAAATCTTATCCAAAAGATACAAAAGCGATGTCTTACCCGAATTATTCTTTCCTATGATAAGAGACAATTCTTCCTCTAAATCAATAGAAAAATTCTTAAGCAACCGGAAATTTTCAATGGATATTTTGCTTATATACATAATTGCCTAAATTAATAACAACAATAATAAATCCTGTATGAGAATTCTACCAAATAGCCATAGTAAGCTGATTGAAATCTACACAGAATCCCAAAGATTTGGCTTTGTCTAAGTTGTTTCTTTTAGCCATGCAGTCACCTCTTTAGGAATATAATATGATGCCCATGCTGAATCACTAATATTCAAAACCATTAAACGCTCTTTATTTTCAGTCAACAAACTTTTTAGTGAGTCCCTAATATCAACTGTATTTTTACTATCAGACTTTATACACCAAGCGTTATTACTAATTCGAGCCCATGAGCCAAACCCCTTTATACGCTCTACCAATTGATTACAAACATCTTTATCATCAGATTGGAATATTATTAAAAAAATCTTCATTGCTCTTTAATTGATTTATAATAAAAACCTACAATGAATCCTAATGTACCAGATAAGGCACCGATAATTGCGACAAGTATATCTTTCAATTCATTTAGACTTGCTCCTACTTTAACAGCATAAGCAATACATAAGAAAAGTATTGAAAAGAAACCCAATACAAAAAGCAATGCCATTTTGCTTCTTGTATGCTCTCTATGCTCAGGCTTCTCATCTTCTTGACTCACATCACCTCCAATATGCTTATCTGGTGTTTCAGGTGTACTCGCTTCTCCTTTATGTGATGCCGTAGTTGCTGGCTCTTCACTTTGTGGTGCAGTTTTTTCTTGAGTACTAATTGATGATTTATCTGTATTACTCATTTTTCTAATATTAATTATGAATAGAATCTACATTCGCTGAATCCATTTCAGTTTGTCTAAGATTTGTCTTATTATTTGATTCTTGACAATATCCCCTACAATTACTAAGAGAAATTGTTATAAGAACCAAACAAAACATAAGAAACAATATCACATTAACTGAATTTTCAAATTTATATTTCATATCTTCATATTTAATCCCTTCTAAATATATCTCTGGTATATACCTTCTCCTTCACATCATCTAAACTGGCATCATAGGGGGGCGATGAAATGAGCAGATGACTCCAGGGCATTCCTTCTATAGCTGGATCCGATTTGTCATCAGCCCCAGTAACGTGG
>ENA-ORMX01000125-ORMX01000125.1-human-gut-metagenome-genome-assembly--contig:-NODE-125-length-55097-cov-6.022837_pt1 | contig 55097 bp, 64 predicted proteins | sample MGYA00242108_ERZ509007 | MGnify/ENA primary metagenome ERZ509007 (study PRJEB26280, sample SAMEA2338745) | human gut metagenome | biome: human gut; feature: human-associated habitat; material: faeces...
TATACAATTTATCTGTTGTATAGTAAATATTCTATTTTTAGTATGTGTAAAGTTTACCTTTTATATTATCATTGTAATTTATTTTAAAAAATGTTATATTCTATTTAAGTGAGAAGCAAAGTTTCTTTAGGACGCGATGCTTACCACATATTTGGTTACTGCACCTTTTTCAAAAGAAAAGGTGCTTTTTTATATCTTATATTCCTTTTCTACAAAGAAGATATAATAATATAAAAATTATAATGATTAAACTTGTTACTAGTAGTTCTATTTTAAATTGGTGTTTAAACATTATACATCACTTCCTTACTACAGCTTATTTTGCTGAAAATTCACGTCCTACATATAAGAAAGTGATAAGCATCTTTCCCTTGCTTCTCAAGTATTTATTTAAGCATAATTTTTTTATATTTCAAAACTACCAAATTTTAAATTTAGAGGCTCAGATTTTTAATATCTGTATTGATTTATATGTAAATCGTTAAAATCTGTCAAAAAAAAGCTACCAATTTTTAAGTTTGGTAGTTTTAATGTTTTTTTCATATTTTTTTATTGAGCAATTGGCATTTTGATAAATGGTGTTGGTGTATAATTTTTAAGTTTTATGTCTTTGTTACCAATTGGATTTTCTTTTAAATAAGGATCTTTGGCATCAACATAATCAGTTGAATATTCAAAAATACTATCATGATTTGCTAGTTCAAGTATTGGATTGTCTCTTGTTACCAAATGTTCAAAGCATACTTTTTCTTCAAATGATTGTTCATAATCTTTAGCAAGTTGCTTTAAATTCAATTTTTTTAAAATACTTATTCTTTTAGACATTGGTAAGTTTTCAACAGTTTGTTGTACACCATTCTTGATAAATTCAGGATTGTTTTTAATATAAGAGTCTAAAAAATTATAAGCATAATTTTGTATATTTTCATAATATTCATTTAAGTTATTATAATAATTTTCAACTTCTTCGTCTGAATTAGATTGGATCATTTTTATTTGTTTTAACATTGTTTTATATCTTTTTAATTGTTTCTTTATTCCATCAAGTTGATTTACATAAATGTGGGCATCCATTATACTCCAACTCATTGTTCCAACTTCATATCCACAAGATGCAGCAAACATTGATAAAAGCAATGCATATTGAGTAATATTGAATGGAAGTCCAAGTGGAACATCAGCACTTCTTTGATGAACATATGAATGTAGTTTTCCATCTGGAGTTACTTTGTATTCACTACTCCAAACACATGATGGAAGCACAGCTTTTGGAATATGAGCATCTTGCCATAGATTAATATTCATTCTTCTATCAGTTGGATTATTCTTTAATGTCCATTCAACACATTGAGGTTTCTTATAAACAGCATTTAGAAATCCATAAGCCTCTCCAATTGAATCTGCATATTCAAGTCCAAACCAAATAGCTTGTTTTATAGTTCTTGCATGAGCTTTTTTATCCATAACATCCTTGGATTTAACCATAGTTTGTCTACCATATTTATCTAAACGAGGAATTATTTCAATCACACCTGTTAATGGATTTCTAACTTGTTCCATTAATGGAACTTCTCTTTCAGGATCATCTATTGCATTATCGCCTTGTTCATATATACGATATATTCCATCTTCATCAACTTCCCATAAGTTCCAAGTATTATTACCTCTTTCTCTTAACCATGATGGATGATTATCTTGTACAGTATGTATCCATTGTATTTCAGAAGTACTGTTTTTAACCTTTACATCTTTAGTTTCAGCAATTGGAAATTCACGACCAACATTAAATTTATGATTCCATCCTGCAATGCTTATTGTATCTATTCCGGTTCTATTTTGAGTTTTAATACCAGTTTTTAATATTTCTTCTACTAACTTACAATAAGCAATATCCATTTCTGATAATCTTACTTTGCTTCTTTCAATTTTTATTTCTTTACCATTTACTATCATAATCTTACCTTCTTTTACTTTCTAACATATAATTTTCTTTTATAAACTATTCCGTTTTCATTTCCTTCATATATCGTTTCTTTGTTCCATTCGCTTTCATCTATTCTAGGAAAATATACATCTGCTTTACTTTCAGCATCTATTTCTGTAAGAACTAAAGTCTTAGCATATTCAAGCATATTTTTATATAGTGAAGCCCCACCTATAACTATAAATTCTTGTCTAAAGTTTTCGATACATTCAAGAAGTTCTTGCATACTATGAACAATATATATTTGTTCATTTTTTTCTATATCACTTTCATGATTTTGAGTTAACACGATATGTTTTCTTCCAGGGAGTGGTTTTCCTCCACGAAGAGAATAATAAGTGTTATATCCCATAATCATTTGCTTACCCATTGTATATTCTTTAAAAAATTTTAAATCTTCTTTAATCCGCCAAATAAGTTCATTATTCTTACCTAGTTCATTGTTTTTACCTACAGCAGCAATCATACTGACGTTATCAAATACTTGCATAACCAAATCCTCCTAAATATATTTTAACATAAATTATAAAATTGAAAATAAAAAAACACTTATTGCTTGTGATAAAAGTGTTTTAATTTTCCATATAATAAGCATAATATTCATCATAAGTAAGATTAGATTCATGAACTTTTTCAGCTAATTCTTTACCCAAATAACGATAATGCCAAGATTCATAATTGTAACCAGTAATGTTTTTTTTATCCTTAGGATACCTTAAAATAAAGCCATATTTATAGGAGTTGTTTATAAGCCATTCATAACTTTTAGATTCATGAAATTTTGACTGACTTGTACATTCCTTAGAATATATATCCAAAGCTAACCCCGTTTGATGCTCAGAATAACCGGCTCTTGCAGCTATAGAATCTGCATATTTGGTTCCTTTATCAGCTTGATATGCTTCATACACTTCTTTTTGATGAGCAGCAGAACGATATCCAGAAATAACAAGCAAATATATTCCCTCTTCATATGCTGCATTCCACATTTCAATAAAGGCATTATAAGCTTCACTTCTAATCTTTTTAGGTTCTCCATAATAATATTTTATATCAACATTCACTAAATCATCTGGTTCATAATCTTCACCTAAACTATAATACTTATTAGCAAGTATTCCATAACCTTTTGAGAAATCAGTTTTTAAATCAGCTTCATAATAATTTATATTTCGGTGGACATTTACTAAGGATACAATACTGTCATAATCATATCCATCTGTACCATGATATTTAAAGAAATCTTCATCTTTAGTTATAACTTGATCTAAATATCCATCTAAATTTTTAAACATAAAATATTTAGCAGTTAGAAAATGAGGAATAAATTCATTATATCCTAAATCTATTACTTTCTTTTGTTCATCTTCATTTAACTTATCAAGTATCAACTGTGTTGTTTCTTCCGAATATCCAAGATTTTTAAGCGCATATTCATTAGTTTTAGTATATAAATATTCTTGATATTTTTTTACACCAAAAACTATACCTCCTACAAGAAGTATCATAACTACAAAAAATATTTTAACACTCGTTTTAAGTTTATATACTTTCTTAGTTTTCATATCATCACTCTAAAATAATTATAAAGCATAAAAAAAAAGAACTCAAGTAAATGAGTCCTATATTTATTAATTTAAAGCGTCTTTTAATTTGCTTCCTGCTTTAAATGAAACAACATTTTTAGCAGCAATTTTCATTGGTTCTTTAGTTAATGGATTAATTCCTTCTCTAGCAGGTCTTACTTTTGAAGAGAAAGTTCCAAATCCAACGAATGCAACTTTTTGACTTTCTTTAAGTCCTTTTTCGATTCCTTTCAACATAGCGTCTACTGCTCTTCCTGCATCAGCTTTAGTTAATCCAGTTTCAGCAGCAACAAATTCTACTAATTCAGTTTTTGACATTTTAAATGTACCTCCCATATATTTTTTTTCTAGTAGGTTTACCCTACATATAAAATGTAGCAAAAAATTATCTCAAATGCAATAAAAAATAACGAAAAATCGTTATTTTTTTAATATATTTATTGTTTTTCAATACATTTTATTATTATTTTTATATACACATCTAAATAATTAGTATATCCGGAATATTTATCCAAATCCTCTTTAAATACTAAATCATTTTCTATCCCATATAGCATATGCATATCTTTACTTTGTTTATCAATAACTAAAATACCATATTCTGAATCAAAATCATGACCATATTTTTCATGTTTCAACTTTATTTTAAACTCAAAAGTATCTTTAAAAATATTGTTTAATATATCTATTGCTTTTGAAGCTACTTTTTTATAATTCCTTTTCTCATTGCATTTTTCAATTAAACATATCAAATTTTTATATTCTTCACTTGGATGATGGGGATTTTCTTCATGTATTTCATCTTCTCTTATAGAACCATAACCTAGAACTTTTACAATTATTTCTAAGTCAGTTTCATTAGTTCTATCAGTGTAATAATAACCATTCAAAATAGCTTCTTTATCCTTTAAAAGATTATGAATTATTTCAAATTCATCGTTATGTTCTTTTAAGAAACTTACACTGGCATTATAATTTTCAAATGATTCATCGTTTTTAAAAGATTCTCTTTCATCAGCATAAAAGCCAAGTTGATTTCTTTTTAAATAGATTTTTTTGTTATAACAACTAGTTTCTGTTAAAACAAAACCTAAATTAGTAAATTTCATCTTATAGATAGACAAAGTTGTATCGATGCTTTCTAATCTAAATCTTGACAAATCATCGATTTTACTCAAAAATATTTTATAAAGATTTTCTTTTGAATATCCATTTATATTTAACATATCATCACCTTTAATTCGGTTTATTCTCTTTATTTTTATTTAGATTTTGCAATTGGTAAAATAATATCTTCCTTTTTATTTTTTTTTATATTTTTTATTCTAGAACTTACTGGAACAACTCCAATAACTGGTAAATTAGTAATTTTCTCTATTTCCTCTTCATCTTTAATAGTTGTATCAAAATAAAATGATATGAAGATAATACCTATTGAAAGTATCATTCCCATAAGAGAACCGATTACAACAATTTTTAAAGTTGATGCGGATGACGGAGTTTCACTTACTTCGGCTTTATCAATGGTACTGATATTTTCAATTTTATAAATCGAAACTATTTCAGATGCAAATACGTCAGCTATTTCATTCGCGATTTCGCATGCAAGTTCATTATCTTTATCAGTTACTTTAATACTTATTATTGAAGTATCTGTTATCTCTCCTACACTTACCATAGAGTTTAATTCTTTATAAGTTAAATCTAAATTTAGTTTTTCAATTACTTGATTAAGAACCCTTTTACTCTTTATTATTTCACCATATGTTGTAACAAGAGATTTATTCAAATTGATATCACTTGTATTTATGGCAGAATTTTCATTTGCTTGATTTAAAAGAATTGTTGTTTCACTTGTATATTTAGGTACTCTAAACTTATTAACATATATACTTGATAAACAAAAGAATATTGAAGTTGCAAAGATAATATATATTATTTTAGATTTAAAATAATTAAATAATTGAGTTATATCTAATTCTTCCATAACTAACCTCCATAATATGCATCATAGTATTTATTATAGTATCCATTTTTAGTTGCTGGTACTTTGTTTAAAATAACACCTGCTATGTGTGCATTTACTCCTTCTAATGCTTTTACAGTTTTCTTAAGCATGTCTTCACTAGTTTGTTTATAAGCTGTTACAATTACAGTTGTAGATACATATTTAGTTACAACTAAAGCATCTGATAAACCAACTACTGGAGGACAGTCAAAAATAATAATATCATAGTTATTTTCAAGCATATCAATAAGTTTTCCCATACGCTTACTTTCTAAAAGTTCGCTTGGATTTGGAGGTACCGTTCCACTTGGAAGTAAGTATACTCCTTTAAGCTTGGTTTTTATTGTTTCAATTTTTACTCCTGATAAATCAGATATCAAAATATTGGATAAGCCTTTTCCGTTGGAAACACCAAATATTTCATATTGTCTTCCTCTACGAAGATCACAATCAATTATTAAAACTTTTTTACCTGATAATGCATAACTTTGAGCAAGTGATGCTGCTATAAAGCTTTTTCCCTCACCTGGTTCTGTAGAAGTTAGCATAATCTTTTTTTCTCCATCATTAACTAAACTAAATTCAAGATTAGTTCTGATCGTTTTAACAGCCTCAGCTACTCTTGATTTAGGATTAGATAACATATTTAATTCTTCTAACATATAAATCCACCTTTTTATTATATAGTTATTATATCATGAATAATCAGTTTATTTCTTCATTTTTTATAACTTTTGTAAAGTTATCTTCTAGTATTGCCTTACTTTTTTCAACACCGACACATTTTAAAATTATTTTTTCACACTTTTTTAAATAGTTGAAACGACTATCAGGATGATGAATATCGCTTCCAACAAAACTGATAAGATTAAGTTTTAAAAGATTTTTAGCCATTGTCTTAGCATGACGACCGTATAAACCAGCTAAAGAAGCAAAGTTGATTTGCATTAAAACTCCCATACTTCTTAACGTATAAAAGAATTCATAATCCTTATAGTAAGCTTCATATCTTTCTGGATGAGCAAGTATTGGGACTATACCATTACTTATAAGTTCAAAAAATATTGATTTTACTTCATTTATCTTAGAATGCATTGGTATTTCAACCAACATATATCGGCTATTATTTATTGTTGTAAGTTTTTTTTCTTTATAGAGTTTTAAAATATTATTGCTGATATATACTTCATTACCTAAATAGATATTTATATTTAAATCTTCAGCTTTCTCTTTTATAGTATTAAATATTTTTTCATTTTCACTTACTTCACTTACGTATTTGGATTCATCAATATAATGAGGTGTAAAAACAATATCTGTAACGCCACATTCATAAGCGTTTTTAAGCATTTCTTTTGTTTCTTCTAAACTTTTTGATCCGTCATCAACGCCATATAAAAAATGGCTGTGTAAATCTTTCATGATATCACCACTTTTATTATAAAATTAAAGTATTAAAAAAAGAATACTTTACATATTCTTTTACATTTTGTTTACTATAATACGATAGCAATTAATTTATCAGAGCCTTTATTTACAATCTTACTTACTGTACTTGAAAGTTTATAACGAGTAGAATCCTTCATCATCATTAATTTAGTTTGAATACCTTCTTTAACGATTTCATCTAGGCTTCTACCAAATATTTCACTTTTCCAAATACTTGTAGGATCATCATTATAATCTCTCATAATATAGTCAATCAACTCTTTAGATTGAACTTCAGTTCCAATGATTGGTTCAAAAGTGGATTCAACATCAACCTTAATCATATGAATAGAACTGGCTTTAGCTTTTAGTCTTACTCCATAACGTGTACCTTGTTTTATGATTTCTGGTTTTTCAAGCATCATATCTTTTAATGTTGGATAAACAATTCCATATCCACATCCATGAGCCATCTTTAAAGCTTCAGATAAGCATTTATTTTCTTCTTCACTTTCATGATATCTAGAGAATACTTTTAAAATACTTGCTTTACTTACATTTGAATATCCGACAATATTCTTTAAAGTTTCATTATAAAGTTCATCTGAACTATCAAGGTTTAGGGAAACAACACCTGTACCAGCATCAAATTCACTTATATAAGCTCGAGATATAATATCCGAATCAGTATAATAATTGATTATCGAATTAACATCACCCATTTTATTGACGTTAACGACACTTTCTTTTATTTTATTTAGATAATGCATTTTAATTTCATTTTTGTTTGGTAAAACATGTACCCATTCAGGAAGTTTTACTTCAACATCAACAATTGGGAATTCATCAATTGCACTTCTTAAAATATCATTGATTTCTTTTTTACCCATAGCTTCAACATTTAAAGGAATTACTTTTACTCCGTGTTTTTCTTCAATTTCCATCTTTATCTTTAATGTATCTGGATTATCTGTATGCGTAGTGTTAAGAATGACAATAAATGGTTTATTTATACTTTTAAGTTCTTCAATTACTTTAGTTTCGCCATCTATATAGTCACTTCTTTTAAACTCACCAAAAGATCCATCGGTAGTTATAACAATTCCAATAGTTGAATGATCTTTAATTACTTTTTCAGTTCCAATTTCAGCAGCTTCTATAAATGGTATTGCCTCTGGGTACCAAGGCGTATTAACTAATCTAGGATTAGATTCATTATCTTCATAACCTATTGCTCCATCAATTACATATCCAACACAGTCAATAAGTTTAATGTTTGTTTTAAAGTCATCTATTTTAATTACGGCCCCTTGTGATGGAACAAATTTTGGCTCAGTAGTCATAATCTGTTTTCCATTTGATGATTGAGGAATTTCATCTAAACATTTTTTCTTATCGTATTCGTCTTCTATATTTGGAACAACTAAATTTTCAATTACTTTTTTTATAAAAGTTGATTTGCCAGTTCTAACTGTACCAACAACTCCTAGATATATTGATCCGTTTCCTCTTGCGGATATATCTTTAATTATGTCTTTCATCTCCATAATTACCTCTCCTTTATAGTTAAAATATATGTGACATATTTGAATTTATTACATATACTAAACTAAAAAAGTGTAATTTTAACGTTACACTTTTCAATAATGGAATCCATCTAATATCTTCTGAACTTCTTCATCAGGTTTATTATGATAATCAGCGCCAGGACTTAAAGTAAAACTATATAGAACGTCATCATAATCCATATACACTCGTCTTCTCTTTCCATATTCAATTCCATAAGCCATTGTGTTTAGCTTTCCTACCTTGTACTTTGGAATAGTTTCATCAGTATAGTTTCCATGGTTTAGTTCACTGTTTTCTTTACTTTCAGCATATTTAGTTTTTATTAAAATATTAAAGCTAACAAAAGATACATTTTTGTTTTCCTTATTATCATACTTAAAAACATTAGTCATATAAAGACATATCGTTGCTATTTTTCCATTTTTCTTTTCTAACGTTTTTAAAATAAATTTATCTCTTTTAAATAAATCATTTCTTAAAAGCTTTATACCCAATTCTTTTTCTAGTTCTTCGTATGTATACATTGAATAACTATCTTTATCTATCGGCTCATTCTTTAAAGAATCAATGCCACTACCAGTTGGCTCTTTCAAATCAGCATTATAATTTATTTCTTTAACACCATTATATTTTAATTTGATTTTTTGAACCTCATTATTATCAATTTTTTCGGTATAAGACTTGGTAAATATTGATGTAACAATTTCTTTTATTTCTTCAGCATAAGTTATGCCTGTTCCAACAAGTATCATGCTAGTAATAACTAATATAGAAAAAATGATTTTTTTATTTCTTTTTCTTTTTTTATAACCAAGGATAATCCTTTGATTTAAGTCATTTGATTGTGATTTGGATAACTTAATATTATCAAAAGTATTATTAAAACAATCATTTATCTTATTCATTTATACTCCCTCCCATCTTCTTTCTTAATGCTTCTTTTCCTCTCAATAAACGCATTTTTATTGCTGACTCACTTTTCTTTAATTGATTAGCAATTTCTTTTATAGAGTATCCTTCATAATAAAATAAATATAATGGTATTCTATAATCTGGATTTATGTTGTTTAAAGCATCTACTAAAGAGTCATCTCTTGTTTTATTATCTTTCACATCATTAGTTATAGTTGTTTTTAATTTTTTCCAAGGAGACTTTAAAATATCCTTTGATTCATTTATACATATTCTAAATAACCATCTCTTTGCTTCATTATTTGAAAGTGTTAATATCTTTTTGTTGTTATACAATTTTATATAAACTTTTTGAATTACATCTTCTGAATCTTGTTCATTTAATAAATAACTATATGCAAGTCTATATATATCATTTTTATACAGCTGATATAATTCGTTAAAACGTTCTCCCATTATAATCACTCCACCATCTTTTTCAACCTAACAACGATTTAAACTAATTAAAAGTCACATTAAAATAAAAAAAAGTGTAATTATTGACTCATTACACTTCTATAATAACAAATATATTTTATTCGTTAATTATTTTCTTTAGATTATTCAATTTATTTTTATCAATTTTAAACTTTGGATCAAATTCTCCATATACTTGAACGTATTGATGATCTTTTTCTTTTAACATACCTGAAGCATAAAGACGTTCATAACTTCCTTTAGGTAAAGGGGAATCTTCTGTCGTTTTTACAATGCATAAAATTAATTCTTCATCTTTTGTAACAAATTCTTCTCCATCTACTATTTCTTTAAGAACTGTATTGGCTTTTTCCTTTGCACTTAAATTAGAAAACCTTTCTGAATCTTTATAAAAGTTAATGTGATCATTTAATGAAATATATCCACCAAGATAATATATATCAATATCTTGATTTTTCTTAACTTCTCCTTTAAAGACATCATCTATTTGTAATGTAATTTTTGTCCAAGCATTTCCTGCAAAAGTTTCAAAATTTACCGATACGACTTTACCTTTTACTACGGCATCACTTTTTTTCATCAGTGTAGTGAATTCTTCTTTGAATACTTTTTCAGTTATTGAAGTTACAGTAATTATGTTTTTTTCTTCTTTTTTATATTCTTGTTTATTTTCTTTTGGTAAAAACTTTGGTATAAGAATGCCAGCTAAGGTTAATAAAGCAAGACATGTAATAATTAATATTTTCTTCATTTATATTTTCTCCTTTAATTTTAATAATGAAAAGCTTCTAATATTTTTTGAACTGCCTTATCAGGATTAGAAGAGTAATCATCTCCAATTGATATTTTTAATCGATATAATATATCGTCGTGAATTATAAAAACACTTTGAGTATGACTAAATGTGTAAAAAATGTATGCTTTATCATTAATAGATTTTATATAGTATTCTTTTATGTTTTTTTCAGATGATAAATTAGCTTCCCAAATGGTATCATTGTTGCTTGTATTATATTTTGTACGCATGATAATCTCCATATATATTTTAGTTGTCTTTCTAGAATTTTTTTCGGCATCCATAGGATTTGGCATGCTAAACCTTAAGTATGATATTTTTTCATCCTTACGGGAAATTTTAGTTACTACTATTCTATTATCTTTAAACAAATCATTTTTTAAAATTTCTATGCCTAGAGCTTTTTCTAATTCTTCATATGTATATATCGAATAACATTCATCTATTGCATCAATTGTATCACAAGAACCAATATAATTTTGACATGTGCTTTCTCTTAGCACTGCATCATAATTTAATTTTTTTCTTGCTTTTGATTCTAACTTAAAATTTGTATATGTACTTCCATTTGATGTGGTTCTATTGTTAATTTTTGTTATAACTTCGCTAATGCTTGCTTTTATATCGTTTGCATAAGTTATGCCTGTTCCAATGATTAAAATACTGAATATCATAATTAAACTAAAAACAATTTTATTTTTTTTCTTTCTTTTTTTATATCTATTAATAGTTTCTAATTTTAGATAGTCATTTCTTTCATCTGTTAAAACAATATTGCTAATATTATCAATATACTTTTCTTTCAATTTATTCATCTTTACCCTCCATTTCTAATCTTAATTTTTCTTTACCTCTTGAAAGTTTCATCTTTATAGCTGATTCAGATTTTTTCATAATCTTAGCTATTTCTTTTATCTTATATCCCTCATAATAATATAAATATAATGGTATTCTATAATCTTTTGGAATGGATTTTAATAATTCAAAAGTTTCAAATTTATTTAAGTCATAAGATTTTATTTCATCATCTAAACTCTTTGTAAGTTTTTTCCAAGGTGATTTAAGTAAATCTTTTGTATTATTTATACTTACTCTAAATAACCACTTTTTTATTTCTTCATTTTCTAATAATAGAATCTTTTTATTGTTATATAACTTCATAAATGTTTTTTGAAGAATATCTTCAGTATCCTGAATATTAAAAAGATAACTATAAATCAGTTTATAAACATCTTTACTATATAAATAATATATTTCATCAAAACGATTATTCATAGTTTAATCTCCTTTCATCTTATTAACGATTTAAATTAATAAAAAGTCACACTAAAAAAGGAAACAAAATTAATTGTTCCTTATGCTAATTTTCTAGTTTCTATTTCTGCTGTTAATTCTTCTTTTTCCTCTTCCGTTAATATAGTTTGTTTATCAAGTTCTTCTAGCATTTTTTCATAATCACTTAAATCTAAATCGGGATTATTATCTAGTTCATTAAGCAAGGCTTTAAAATCATTTTCTTCTTGTAAAGATCTATCAAGTACCTCATTTTCCTTTTCAAGGTACATAGTTGCTGCATTTTCATATTCATCAATTTTATCACTTTTTTTATCAAACTCTTCATCAGTAACTTCATCAGTTAAAGTTCTATCCTGTTTATATAGTTCAAACTTTATATCTTCTATGCTTCTATTTTGTATTCTTTCATTACGGACTTTTTGCATATATTCAGAAACTTTTGCTTCATATATTGATGGAAGTACCTTACCTTCTAACCCAGGTTCATCATCATTAAGTCTTTTTATAGCTTCTGCACGAATATTAATATAATCGGCATTTTCAACTAAAGTCTCATCATCACTTTTTTCAAACTCTACTTTTTCAGCAGATATATTTTCATCTTTTAATTCTTCAGGAGTTTTTTCTTCTTTTTGTTCTTCTTTTTCTAAAGCAGCTATTTCATTTTGAAGAGCTTCAATTCTTGCATAATTTGGATTGCTTTGAAGTTTCAAAGCTTCTAATTCTCTTTTTTTAGAATCTAAAATATTTTCTTTATTTTTATCGTTTTCATTTGTTTCTTTTTTAGCATTAATACGAGCATTTTCAACTGCTTCTTTTATTTCTTTGTAATCTGTTTTAGCAAGACTTTCATTCACTATTTTAACTTGAGTTTCATACTTTTCAATATACTCGTCTAATTTATTTAAAGTTTTTGGATAAGATGATTTAATTACTGAAGTAAACTCTGGATTTTGAGATATTAAATCTTTTACTCTCTTAAATTCATTTAGTTTTTGATCTAGTTCATTCTTTTCATCAACCATTTCTTTACTAGGTATTTCAAATGGAACGATTTTTGTGGCTCCAAAGATATCTTGCGCTTCTTTTAATCCGTCTATTACACCCATTTCTTTATAGTGATTATAGTCAAATATTAAAGGATCATATTCATAAGTTATTTCTATTCTATCTTTATTTTTTTTAGTTAAATTATTAACACTTTGGATATTATTTATTCTAGTAAAATAAGACATTATTTCCTTGTTTATTGCTGGATCAAATACTTTTGAGGTTCTTAAATTTTGTACTGCTTCCTTTTCTAAAGATACTAGTGAACTTCTAGCTTTTTTAGAATTATTTAAACGATCTTCATATATCGATTCTTTAAAAGCCGTAAATACCGTATCATATTCATCAAATGCTGGAATGCTTAGAATAGAGTCTATAAAACTTTTTTGGATGTCTGTTTCTAAAGATTTCGATGCTACTTCCGATATTTTATTAAGAATTTGAGATACTTTTGATAAACTGTCTCCGTGATCATTCATTTTATTTTGTAAACTTTTTAACATTTCTTTTAATTCATCCATAAATATTTTCACCTACTATGATTAATATACCATTATTTTAAAGAATTTATAAAAAAAAATTAGTTGACTTTACAACTAATTTAATTCGTTTTTACTAAAACCATTTAGTTTCCATAAAGGCGCAATCATACTTAATGATTCCAATTCTTTATATATTTCATTTAATTTTTTTGAATTAATTAATATTTCATGTTCCAAAAGAATTTTCTTTAGTTCCTTTTTATTAAATATTGCAAATTGAATTTCATAATAAATATCATCAATAATACATTCTTCAGGTTCTATATCATTTTGTAGCAAAGTTGCCTCTATTTCGTTTTTTAAATTTATCAACTCATCTAAATCAAATATTTTGTAATCATCTTTTTTTGCTTTTTCATTTTTAATATAATCAAACGAATCTTGATCAAAAATTGGATCAACTATATAATTTTCAATTACTGAAAGATGTTTATATTCAATAATTTCATTTAATTCATTTTCATTTAATTTTATACCTGTTTTTTTCAACAATTCTATTAATTTTTCTTTAGATATTATTCCATTTGCTTGAATGTAATTTGTTATTGAATAAGTAATTTCATAAAAATCATCTTTATATTTTTTTTGTAATTTTTCAGAAAGTCTTTTATCTTTTTCTACAATACGTCTTAATTCATTTGGCATAAGATATTTATATTCATCATTTACTAAAGCAATTCCAAGCTTTCCTTCAACTAGGAATTTAGGGTCAAAAGTATCATAACAAACATCTTCTGATTCGATGATTTCCAAAATACGTTCATCAATATCAGTTATCTCATTATAGCTTTCAAGTATATCCTCTTTACTTATATCAGTTTCATTTACAAGGCCAGTCAATTCTATAAATTTATCAAGAGTAAATTCTTCCTTACTTTTTATCTTTGCAGCTTCTTTTTTTAAAGTATCAAGAAAAGAATCATTTAAATTTCTTCCTCTTAAAGCAGCAAAACGAATATTTTCAGCAATGTCTAAGTAGTAGGATGATATCATTTTTGCTTGCTTCTTGTTAATTGAAAAGTATTCCACTAAACTACCTAAAACATCGTTCGGATCTTCCATTGGTTTAAAAGTTAAAAAGGCATATACTTTACTAATTTTTTCTTTATTTTTAATTATTTTTTCGATATAAGTTAATAAATCTTTATGAACATGAAATGTCTTAAATAATTGCTCATTTGAAAGTATTCTATAATCCATTTGTTTATATAAGTTATAAAATTCTTCTAGTTCATTTGCATCAGATATTAATATTAATCCATTTCTAATAGGATATTCTAAATTTAAATCTTCAATAGTTATATCTAATGAGTATTTTTCAATATAGTTTTTTTGAAAAAATTCTACAGGAATTACATTATTTATGTCAACATAACAGATAACTACAGCTTTTAGAATTTGTATTTGTTTTGCTTTATTAAATTTTTCTTGTAAGATATCATTTAATTCTTTTGGAAATTCTAGATTATCATCATCTTTGAAAAATAGAAAGAATCTATCAATTAATTCATCTTCTAAGATTGAGTTAGAAGAACCATTCTTTTTTACTTCATTAAGAACATCTAAATAATCAAAGTTAAACTCACGATCCATAAATATTGCAAATTCGTCTTTTATTTTTTCTTCTAAAGATCTTATCATCTCTTTTTTGCTCGTGAAATGTCCTTCTAAATAATCACTGGCAAATAATTCAAGATCTTCTTGATTTTCTCTTTCTAATATTGTTTTTAAACTTCTCATACTTACCTCACTTCTTCTACTAATACTTTAACACAAACATATGTTAAATAAAATATAAATGTTCTAAAATAGAACTTTCTCTGATTTATATTGTTTAATTATTATACTTAACATTAAAGCTATTATTATAAATGTTGATAAGAACATGAGTAATATATTAAGAGTATTGAAGCTTCCTTTAGTTACATCATCAAATAGAAGTGTATAATTTATAAAAGGTATCATACTTAAAAGACATGAAGATTTTACATTTAGGAAGAAAGCTATCATTCCTGGAAATATAGATACTAATGTTATAGGTCCAAGAGCACTTTGAGCTTCTTTAAATGTTTTGGCACGTGAGGCGATACTTATACAAATTCCACTTATCATAAATGCATATGCAACTATTATTAAACCAGCAAACACAACTTGACCAATATTTAAAGTTATATCTACTCCGTTATAGATATCGAAGTGACTTCCTGCATACATAAGAGAAAAATAAGCAAGTATTAAAGAAATAATTCCTGTTACAATTGACGAAATGGCTACACTTATATATTTTCCAATTATTATACTTTTTGAACTTATTGGTAAAGTAAGCAAAGTTTCTAAAGTTCCTCTTTCTTTTTCACCTGCTGTTGTGTCAGTAGCTGGATAAGTTGACGCAACAGTTACTGCCATCATAATAAACATAAAAGCATAACTAACAATATAATTTCCAAAGAAGTTTTCTTCTTCTAAGGTTACATTTGATAATGTAATAATATTTAAAACATCATCAGGTTTGATATTTTTATTGATTAAATAATTTTCTTGAAGAATACTTTTATATTGTTCAAAATAGTTACTTATAAGACTTACTGCATAACCTGATGTATCATTTTCATAGCCATAAGTTTCATAATGATTATTATTTTTTGTTACATATAAATTGATTTTGCCTTCTTTATACATCTTTTCAAGTTCTTCTTTTGTACCGGTTACTACATCAATTTTAAAACTATCAGCTAAATATTTTTCAGTTTCATTTAACTCATAGGCAAAACCTATTTTATTATAATCATCAATATCTTTATTGACATTGTTTTCAAATAAATAAGACATTCCAATTATGATAAGTGGAATCATTAAAGGTACAATTAACATCATTGATAAAGACTTTTTATCTCTAAATATCTCTCTTAGTTCTTTTTTTAATATATTAATCATTTTTTATGCCTCCGATCAATGTGAAGAATGCATCTCTTAAGTTGCTTTGTTTTGTTTGCTTATTGATCTCCTCTGGTGTACCCGAAGAGATAACCTTACCATTATTAATTAATACAACATAATCACAGATATTTTCTGCTTCTTCCATGTAATGTGTTGAATATATAATTGATGCTCCGTTTTTCTTTTCTTCTTTGATAAAATCTAAAATTACTTGACTAGATATAATATCAAGTCCACTTGTTGCTTCATCAAGAATATAATACTTTGGCTTATGAACTAAACATCTTGCTATATTTATTCTTTGAGTTTGACCAGTTGATAAAACTCCTATTCTTTTATCTATAAACGAACTCAAATCAAGTCTATTTATAATTTCTTCAATTCTTTTTTCGCTTACCTCTTTTTCCACTCCATAAATATCAGCAAACATTTTCAATAGTTCACGCCCTGTTATTGAATTATATAGTTTTGTGTTTCCAGAAAGATAAGCAATTTCATTCTTTATTTTTAAAGCAGATGATGAAATATCAACGTCATCATATAAAATAGTTCCATTGGTTGGAATAAGAATCCCGGCAATCATTCTAAGCAAAGTTGTTTTTCCAGCTCCATTTGGTCCAAGCACACCAACAATACTTCCATTGGGAACCTTTAAACTAATATTATCATCAGCTAGAATAATATTATTCTTTTTAGTTTTTTCTTTAAATTGTTTACTTACATTTTTAATTTCTATCATATTCTCACCTCTTCAATTATTTCATTTAAGCAAATAAAAAGCAACTTAAATCTTAGTTACTTTTTATTTTATTTTATTTATAAATATTTTTACTTATTATATTGTACTTTTATACTTAGTTATCATCTGGTTCATTACACCATTTATATTTTTCTCTGTATTGTGTCATAAAGGAATAATCATTTCGATCATTTTCAATTCTTCCAATTACAATTCCCGGTAATACATTTTGAGATAAAGCAAAATTTCTTATATTAGTAATATTTAATTCGGAATTTTCTATAAATAAGTCATAATCTTTTTGATTTATAAGAACGTTTTTAGCAAAATTATCTGCTCGTTGTTCCTCTTTACTATCAATAAATTGATAATCAATATATTGATTTTTAAAATCATCATTTATTAAATGTCCAACTTCATGAAATAATGTAAACCAAAAGATGTCAGAAAATGATTGCCTTATGGTCATACATAAGATAACTTTATCTTTTCTTTTTTGGATAAACCCCTGAACTGGAGCTCCTTTAAAATGTTGCACGATTTCAAATGCAACACCACATTCAGAAAAAATTTCTTTTAATTTTTCTACCATTTCCATTGGTGATAAAAACATTGTACTTTTTATTTGCTCATATTTAGTTTCTAATTTTTTTGCATCAAAAGATTTAGTTATATTTTCTTTACTAGTAAAATATTCACATATTTTTTGCCATGCATATAAAACATAGACATTGACCTTATTTGCTTTTGAACCTCTAAAAGCAACCTGTTGAATTGGTAAATTTGGTATGCTGCATAAATTATTTAAATTTAAAAATTTTCGCATGTTTAACAAGGTTATTTCCTTTTTAGAATTACATTCAATAATATTCTCTTTCTCACAATATTTAATAATATCTTTTAAATCACTTAAGATATCTAGTTCTTCTTTATCAACATTGTTTAAATTATTGATCTCAAACGTCTCTTTATCATAATTGTTTTGTAGATTCATCCAAAAAGATGCAGAAATATTTAAAGCATATTCCAATCTATTAGCAAATTCTGAGGATATATCCTTTTTTCCCCTAACAACTTCGCTTATATGTTTAGCGGAATATCCAGTCCTAACTGCCAACTCCTCTTGTGACATGTTTCTATCTTCCAAAACCTCTTTTATAGTTTCCCCTGGATGAGTCAACAAATCAAGGGATAATCCAATTACATTTTCCGTCATGATAATCTGCAACTCCTTTCAAATTAACTTTTTCACACTTTTTTAAAGATTCATCATCTAATTTATCTGATAATGGTTCCACTATTAGTCTATAATTTTTGTTAATTTTAATACCATATAGATTATCTAAATTACCAACAAGAGGATGAGGATCGCCTAAACCGATATCTAGAAATTCTTTAAAATTACTTGCGGCTCTAATTTGTTCTATTCTTAATTTTAATTTTTTCATCATTTCAAATCCAATTGTTTTTTGTAATTTAACTGTATCAGATAAAATTTTTCTTACTTCTCTGTTGTCGATTTCGATTTGCACCTTTTTCTTCCTTTTTATTGGTTTATTACCTAATAGGTAATTTTATTATACTGCCTTACAATTAAAATTACAATACTTTCATAAAAAAAGATAACTTAGTTACCTTTATAAATTATTTTCATTCCAGTTTTACTTCCATCATTTAAAGTAAATTCCAAATTATATGTTCCCTCATTTGCTAGATTAACAGCATATTTAAAGGTATTAGGTTCCTCAATATCGGGTTCAATGTAATTTACACTTCCGTTAGAATCAATATTAAAGGATAAATCATTATACGTAATATCTTTATCTAAACTCTTTACTAATATATTAAATGTTTTAATACTTGTAGTATACTCACTATATTCTTTCATAGAGTTATTTTCCATTAAATATATCGCGATACGATTTTTAATAACATATAGGTTACTAGTTGATGTAATACCATTATAGTCCATTTTCATTATTGTTTTACCTAAAGTTTTTCCGGATATAACCCCATCTTTAATAGTTGCAATATTTTCATCATCTACAAATACATCAAAAAAACCTGCTTCTACGTTTTCGGGATTAGTATCCAAACTCAAGTCAGTTTTATCATCTAGATAAACATAATAATTATCACTGAATAATTTAGCAGATGATATATAGTCACTGAAAACACTTAAAGTAATTTCTGCGGTTTTATCCTGATATGTTGCTTTTAATTTTGTTGTACCTAATTTATTTAAGGCTTTTAACATAAGACCTTCTTTAGTGCTTTTTATATCAACAATTGTTTGATCATAATCACTGAATTTTATATTCTTTACATTTATTGATTTTAAACTCATGACCGAAGAAATATCGATAGACTCATTTGTTTTTAAAGAGTATGTTGAATTAATAAAACCAAGTTTACAATCCTTACATAAATTCATAGTTGTTGTTTTTTTAGTAGTTGCTTCTATTCTATCTCCATCTTCATCAGTTATTGGCTTATTAAAAATAGTCAATAAATACATTAAAACGATTATTAGAAATAATACAATAATAATTGTGAATATAACGGTTTTTAAATTAATTGTTCCATCTTCATTTATAAATATTTTTTTCATTTCATCCTCTTTAACACTTTAATAAATTCATATGTTGATTTTGAAAGTTCTTCTTCCTTTATCTCATCTAAAGAAAATGCTTCAAAATCATAACTGCGGCTTTTCTCTTTATTTTCTAGTTTTCCAGATTCTAAGTAGCCTGTATACCCTAAAATTATCCAATCCACATATTCTTTTGTTTCATTATCAAAACTCTTATTATAATAAGCTCCGATAAATTCACCTATTCTAACATTATAACTTCCAGTTTCTTCAACTATTTCTCTTTTTAAAGCTTCAACAAAATTAACATCACTTTTGTTAACTGCTCCACCTACCGCTTGTAATAGACCAACTTCATCTCTAGCACCTGGACCTCTTCTATTTAAAATAACACGTCCATTTTTATCAAAAATAAAGCATATTACTCCAACTTTTACTTCGTTTAGAGATTGATTATCAATTAATTTTTCTACTAACCCTTCAGTATCTATTACTTCATCGTAAAAAAGCATTTTATCACTTCCTAAAACATTTTATCTATATTCGTTGGTACTTTATCATTAACTATTAAGTTAATTATTTTATCCTCTTTTTCTTGGGAAACTTCCTTGCCAGTAAGTTTGCTTAATTCTCTAATAATGCCACTTAAAGTTTTAGGGTCTTTCATATTTCCTTCATTAAGTCTACTAGCAATATTTATAATTGATTCCTTACTAACTTTAGTTTTAGCCTCCACCTTATTAAAAACTTCATCATTAATTTCCATATAAACACCTCTAGTATATTTATATATTTTTATGCCCAACATGTTCGTTATTTCAGTTTATAAACATATGTTAAATCACTTAACATAATGATGAATGTCGCTTCATGATGATTTTTTATATCTAGATAGTTTATTGGACACTTACTTTCTTTACTAGCATTTAATAGTTCTTTAAAACTGCTAACAAAAGTAATTTTTTTATTATCAATTCTTGGAAAACTTCTAACGTTTACAATATTTTTATCGTACTTACGTAATATTTTTTCTAAACGATAATCAAAAGAATTTTTAGTTTTTAAAATATTTCTTAATAACAAGATAATTATTAAAGTAAATAATATTATTGATGAAAGGAGTTCTAAACATATGGCATAACAAGTATTTATATCAATTCTTCCATAAATAGTTTCATTTTTATTTTCATTTACGGGATTTATAGTTCCATTATTTAAATCTATACTAAGAATAACATCATCGTTTTTAGTTATATTTTTACTTAAATAGTTATTATACATTTTTATATCATTTACAAGTACATAGTCTATACGTGCTTTTTTACCCTTATAGTATTCGTTTTCAATTGCTTTCAAGTATTCAAGATAATCTTCACTAAAGTTAATTTCTTTTGTTTCTTTTATATTTAAAACACTTCCATTTACATTTGTTGGAATAATATCTGTATTAAATAATTCTTCAATAAATAAATCTTTTTCATCATCACTTATTACAAGTTTTCCAATAATTTTATAATTGTCTTTTATTGTTGATTTAATATTTAAAATCATTGAATAATTATATAAGACACTTAGCTTATCTAAATCATTTAAAGAGGTAAATGTCGTTGTTTTATCCTTATTAACTAGTTTATAATTTGTTGTGTATTCAATACGAGCATTCATTTTCTTAATATATTTATTGCTATCAAAGTTATAAAAGAAGCTTATAAAAAATGCACTTACAAACGTTAGCAACAATAATATAATAATAAATAAACGATATAAATTAACCTTTTTATTCATGAAATCACCTAATTTTATTCTTTTAATTTAATTCTTTAAATAATAAACTTACCCCAATATCAACTTTACTAGAACCATTATTATCTTTTAATTTTATTTTTAAAGTTGCTCTGTATTTGTCATGAGAAAATAATGTTTCTTTTATATTATCAATCGATACATCTAAGTTAGTTGTATCTCCGATAATTTTCATACTATTATACATAGCATCAATGTTTCCGTCATTATAAATCTCTATCTCTTTTTCAAAAACTTCATTTTCACCTATAACAGTGTCAATATTTATAATACTTTCTTTTTCACCATCCACAATATAGCCAACATCCCAAGTATTATTATAATCGGTTGGAATTGCAAAAGAATTTCCTAAAGTAAATACTCCGATCATTAATAATTCCATAGATAGTAAAAACATTAATAAAAAAATCTTCTTATCAGTCATAAACACATATCCTATTCTATATAAATTATACTTTTTAAAAATATATGTGTCAATTGAATATGTTTCCTAAGTGTCAAAAAAGACATAAATTTCTATATCTTTATTTTTCCAAATATTCTATAACTTCATTAACTGTGTTATTAAAATTATCAAAATCAACATCAAACCATTTAACATCCATTTGGTTATTAAACCAAGTATATTGTCTTTTAGCATAATGTCTACTACGGCTTTTTATAAGAGAAATAGCTTCTTCTAAACTTAGTTTATTATCAAAATATTCATATAGTTCTTTATATCCAATTCCAGTCATTATAGCTTTGCTACGTATGCCTTCATCATATAAAGATTTTACTTCTTCAAGAAGTCCATCTTCCATCATCTTATCTACTCTTTTATTTATCCTATCATATAGTTTTTCTCTTGAAGTTGTAAGTCCAATAAACTTTGCATCGAAAAGTAGTTTATCTCCATCTAAAGATACTTCTTTTTGATTTAACTTTCTTATAAGCCTTTTACGATTATTTACATGAATATCACTTGTTGGATCTTTTTCCTTAACCATTTCTAAAAGTTCTTCATTGCTATATTCATCAAAATTTTTATGATTTTCTTCTAAAGCAAACTTATAATCATAAAGTCCCGCTTTAATATAAAGTCCACTTCCGCCAACAAGTATTATGTCTTTTCCTTTGTTTTCATCAATTACACGTCTTAAATCACGTTGATAATCAAAAATAGTATACATTTCTGTTGGAGAAACTACATCGAATAATAGATGTGGTACTCCCTCTTTTTCTTCTTCAGTTACTTTAGCTGTTCCAATATTTAAATCTTTATACACTTGCATAGAATCAGCATTTACAACTATTCCATTAAAGTGTTTTGCTAAACTAACACTTAATTTAGTCTTACCAACACCAGTTGGTCCACAAATAACATAGATCACTTAAATCACCTAAGGTTATTATACCTAAATTATAGATATTTTAATAGACTTGATTTATTGTTTTCAACTTTAATTTTATTGTTTGCAAGCTCTCTATATATTATCTTACTATTGTTTAAAGTTAATCTATTTTTATTCTTCTTACTTACTTTCAAAAGATATTGAGTATTAATTTTAACATCATTTAAAATTACTTCTATTTTAGAGTTTTTTAGATTGAATAAATAGTCCTTAACATATATTGTTTGATGATTTCCATTAATTGTAAGATTTTTATCAAGTTCAATATCAGATAAATCTAAACTATTAAGCAAGGTTATTGTACAGTCATTATCACAAGTATTTATTGCATCTTCAAACTCATGAAAATAATTGCTTTCGGTTGATATATTTGGATAATTTATTTCATAAGTTCCATTATTATTATCAATTGTATAATATTTAAAACCATCATTAATAGTTAAACTTTTATAAAGTTTGTTAGAAAACTTCAAGATTTTTTTAGAGTATGAATTAGTATATTCATCATTTTGTTCATTAAATATCTTCCAACTATCCTTTTTAGATTTTAATAAATTTTTTAAATCAACATCACTTATATTGCTTACTATATTAGGTTCATTAGAATTAAAATATATTTTATTTTTATCAAGTCTCATAGAAATATAGTGCTTATTAGTTGTAGTAGTTACAACTTTGTTGGCATTCTTTGCAATTGTATTATCAACTGTTAAAGAAGTAATTTTTTTATCATCCATTAAACCAACAATGAATACAGCTACTATAATTAAAAGAGTTATTATTAAATTTTTTACTACTTTTTCCATTAGATCAATTCCGTTCCTTTATTAGTATACAAAAAACAAAAAAACACGTAAATGATTGGAGTAAATTTTAAGTAAAGTTTACGCAAACTTGATTAATAATCTTTTTTTTGATAGAATACGTTTATTGAAGAAATGGGGATGTTTTTATGGAATTACCAAATATTACTATATTAGACGAAAAAGATAAACGATTACATCAAAGATCAGAAGAAGTTACTTTCCCACTTGATGATGAAATGATAAAAACTATAAATGATTCTCTTGATTATTTAGAAATGAGTCAAGATGAAGAACTTGCAAAAAAATATGATTTAAGAGCTGGTATGGGACTTTCAATGTGTCAAATAGGTATAATGAAACGTATTTTTGTTGTAAGTGAAGATAATGGAGATGGAACTTTTGAAAGATATGTTGTTATTAATCCAAAAGTATTAAGTCATTCAGAAGAACTTATCTATGTTGGTGAGGGTGAAGGATGTTTATCCGTTAATCGTGAAGTAAAAGGAATAGTTCCTAGATATGCTAGAATGAAAATTAAAGCTTATAATGAATATGGTGATGAATATATAATTCGTGTAAGAGAAGATATTTCAATTGCTTTTCAACATGAAATGGATCACTTAGATGGAATTCTTTTTGTAGATAGAATTGATTCAAAGAATCCTTTTAAAAATAAAGAAAAAATGAGAGAAATTTAAAAAAACTAGTTCAGCTAGTTTTTTCTTTTGTATTATTTTTTGTAAATAAAAAGGATTGCTATATTATTAGCTATCCCCTACTTTCCATAGACATCTATATAAATGCTTGCTTTTTTACCTTGATCATCATTAGTTATGAGATCACTTCCAAGCCAAAATCTAACCTCTATAGTTTTGCTTTCTCCTTTTTCTAAAGTACCATAATATAAAATATGATTTTTATTTATTTGTTTTACCTCTCTATTATCTATTTTATAATAAACTTTATCAATTAGACTTGAAGAATTTTTATCTTTTAAAACAACTTCAAAATTACTTCTTTTTGAGTCTTTATTACTGATTGTTATCTTATGAACGTTAGCTGATTCAACACCCTCTTCTTTGCTCATAGGATAGTTATTTTTCTCTTTTTTAGTAGTTTCTATTTTATAGCTTATATTGTCTTTTATAACAATATCTCCTGATTTATTATTTAAAACATTATAAAAAGATATTCCTAAAATAGCTATTATAGATATAGAAGATACAATAAAAACTGATAATCGTTTTTTTATATATTCTTTTATAGTCATTATAAACCTAGACCCTTTGTTTCACTTATTTTATGGGCTTTTATAGAGTGACTATAGTCATATCCAGTTAAGTTTGAAATCTCTTGTGCTAAAGAACGATATTGATCTATTAAACTATCAAATAATAATTCATCTTTATCTTCCATGTATTTAGCATAAATATTTGAAGCATAACTGTATTTTGCTTCAAAATCAGCAAATTGTTGAGCATTATCATCAGTTATATATGCGTATGTGATTGCTTCATCAATGTAATTACTTAAATCCTCTAATTCATATTCTGGATCAGTCTTTGTATAATCTATTGTATACCCGAAATCAATTAAATGTTCTTCTGGTATTCCGTATAAAGTTATGGTTTCTCCAGCTCTTAAGCTATTTGGATTTTTTAACTTATTTTTATCAGCAATTTTTTCAATTATCCCATACATTTTGTTTGGATCGGTTTGATAGCTAGCTACTATTCCTGATAAAGTATCACAGTTTTGAACAACATATTCAGCTTCATATGTTTTTTTACTTGATGTACTTTCTTGAGTTAAAGTTCCATCAGTTATTGGATCTTTACCAGCTGGTTTTGGTTCTTGAACTTTATCGGCTGATTTTTTTATTAAAGATGCCGAACTTATAATTACAAAAGCTGTTCCAGCTATAAAGGCAAAGTTTTTTATCGCCTTCATATCAACTTTTAAAGATCCAATATAAACATTGTTATTTTTTATTCTTATTACTTTTTTCATAAGTATCACCTATTTTAAATTATAAGCGTATTTTTTTATTTTATCAATTACTTTACTTTTCCCTTTACAGTTATTCCATCAATTTCTGTTATTAAGCAGTCAACAAACTTATTGTTTTCTTGGTATTCATCAAAGTGTACTTTTATATAATTGCTTGTAAATCCAGAATAATTATCTTCAACCAATACAGATACAACTTTTCCAATGTATTTTTCATAATACTCATGTTCTAAATGATCGCTTAATTCTAAAATTTCATGAGTACGATTCTTTTTAACTGTGTCATTAACTTGAATCATTGTACTTGCTTTTGTTCCTCTTCTTATTGAATAAGGAAACGTATGAATTTTAGAAAAACCAATATCAATTAAATTTTGTTTAGTTTCATAAAAATCCCCATCAGTTTCTCCAGGAAATCCAACGATTAAATCCGTTGTTAAATTAACATCATCTCTTAAAGACTTAATAAGTTTTGTCTTTTCTTTAAAATAAGCAATGTCGTATTTTCGATTCATACTTTTTAAGATATTATCTGATCCACTTTGAATTGGAACATGTAAGTGGGAACAAATCTTTAAGTTATTTTTAAACTCTTCCATAAATTTATCATTAAGTTCTGTTATTTCTATTGATGATATACGTATTCTTTTTAGTCCATCAAGTGTACTTATTCTTCTAATTAAATCAACTAAATCAAAATCTTTTCCCGTTCCATATGAACCTGTATGAATTCCTGTTAAAACGATTTCTTGATATCCATTTTCAACTAAACATTTTATTTCATCAAAAGCAACATCAATATTTTTACTTCTAATATTACCTCTTACAAAAGGAATAATGCAGTAAGAACAAAAATTATTACAACCATCTTGAATCTTAACAAATCCTCTAGTTTTATGCTCAAAATGACTTATTTTCATATCTTCAAATTCAACATTTCTTAAGTCATAAAATAATCTTATTTGCTTTTTTGTTTGTTTAAATTCATCTATTAAATCAAGAATTTTCGTTTTATCCTTATTGCCTATAATAATATCTGCATCTATATCTAAATCTTCATGATTTTGTGTCATACATCCACACACGATTAAGATAGCGTTTTCATTATCTCTTCTTGCTTGACGAATAAGTTTTCTTCCTTTAGAATCAGCTTGGTTAGTGACTGTACATGTATTTATCACAATTACATCGGCACTTTTTTTATCATCAATTATTTCATCTTTATTGTTTATAAACATTTCTTTAATAAGCTCAGATTCATAAGCGTTTACCTTACAACCCAAAGTTTCAACTACTACTTTCATTTTTACCTCCCAAAAAAAGGTTATGATTAACCTTTAAAACTTGCATCAACATAGTATATTTGTCGATGTTCTTTAAAATATTGACGTTCAAAATCGGTCATTATATTTTCTATTTTTCTTTCATCATTATGAAGATCTACACTTACTTTATCAAAAGTATACCAATAACTACTTAAGCTTTCTAAAGCTGAAGCAAATAATATTTTATTGTCAGTTTTTAAGATAATATGTTTATTCTTTTTAAATATTCTATCATATAATTTCAAATAGTTTATTGCTGTAAATCTCTTCTTTTCATCACCTCTTTTTGGCCAAGGCTCAGAAAATGTCAAATAAATTGTATCAATTTCACGTCCAAATATTTCGGCAACTTTTAAAGCATCAGCATTAATCATTTTTAAATTATCTAAATGTAAATCTTTGATATTTTTTAAAGCTGTTGCTGTTTGATTCTTATCAAGTTCTAAACCAATATAGTTAATGTTCGGATGAGTTTTTGCCATTTCGATTATAAATGTACCTCTACCCATTCCAAGTTCTAAACATATTGGATTATTGTTTTTAAAAAGACTTGCCCATTTACCCTTATATGCATATGGATTTTTTACTAAATAGGAATTACTTTCCAATATACTATTTGCATTTTTTACCACGTTATAACGCATAATTACACCTCAAAAGTATTTTATCAAAAATTGATAAATAAATCTATAAAAAAAGTAGACAACGAAAGTTATCTACTCATTATCATTAGTTTTTTTGAGTTCCCTATCAAGATCAAACATCATATTATCAATTTGAGCCATTTCATATGCTTCATTTATTTTTTCATTTTCTCTTTCCTCAAGTTCTAACATTTTAGTCTTATAAGATGAAGTAGCATTTTCTCTTTGATTTAAGACCCAAGATTCATAGGCAACTAAATCACTTACAAGATGTACATATTCCTTTTTAAAGAAATCATTTAAAACTATATAACCAGTTTCCTTTACGTGTAAAGGGATATCTTCATATTTATCAGAAGAATTACTTTCAGATAAAAAATGAGATAAACAATATTTCGTTTTAGATATCACTTCAATGACTGTATCTTCACTTATTCTTTTGAAAATAAACGGGTATCTAGGATTTTCATCTAAAGAACATGATTCAAAAGAATATAAATCGGATTGTCCATATATATTATTTCTTGGAACTATGTGATTAATTGGTCCAACATATCCAAAATAATCTCCTACTTTAGGCATTTCTTTAAAAGTTTCAACTTGGTCATAATCATCAATAAAAAACCTTTTTTCAAGATCAGTTCCACAAAAACTATTTTTAAATAATTCAGCTTTTTGATTAATAAATTTTCTTTTTGCTTTGCTTTGAATTTCGGTTAAACTTGGATATATTTCCGTGGTACCTTTAAAAAGTCGAGTTATTCTTTTTCTAACGTGAGAATTGTTTTCTAAAACCAATTCCATTTGTATACATAATGGACTATTTTCATAATAACTTAAATAAGGGTATTCACTAAAATCAAATAAATTTGAAGTAGTATTTAAATTTGTACTTAATTTAACTCCACTTGTTAAATCTATAACTTCATGGTTATCAACTTTTCTTAAAAATAAAATGTATTCATCTTCAGTTAAAGGCTTTGCTTCAAAAGTTACTTCTGGTTTTCCATAAGAGTTTTTTGTCATACCAGTAGGAACCATTGAATAAATACGAGCAACACAAATAAAATCAGCATGTTTATCTATATTATAAAAATTTAGAATATCATTTAACTTAAAATTTTTAGTAAATTTTTCAGTTAATATATGTGTTAAATTAAGCAACATATTTATTCTTCTTTCTTACTTTTTTCTTCTTTTGATCTTTGAGGTTTTAAAACTTTCTTTTTATTATGAATTACATCATAAATATCGTTATCAACACTTGCAAGATATTTAGCTTCACCTGGTTTAAAATAAAACTCTTGTAAAGTATCATTAAAGCACCAGTTAAACTGAGCTTTATAACTTTTTATAAGTTCTTCCATCCATTCCATAAATGCAGCTGTTTTTTCTACCCCTTTAGCATATTCAAGTTTAAATTCATCGGTTGGCATTAATAAAACATAATCATCTATTAAGAATGGTGTATTACAAAAGTCTTCATATCTTGCGTTCTCGCGATAATTTCCTTGAAATTGAAATATAGCACCAGATGTCACTTCCTGAACCTTGTCTTCACTTATTCGACAGAAAAATAATGGATACTTAAGTTCCTCTCTCATAATTTCGGGAGTAAAACCAAAGGTAGCATCAGCATGTCCATCTTTTTCTGTTAATTTTACATTAAGCGCACATAATAATCTAAGTGGTCCAACATAGCCAAAGCATTCACCAATTTTTGGAGTTTTTCTATATACTGGATACTTTCTAATACCATTAACTAAATATTTCTTTTCTAAATTTGTTCCACAAAAATGAAATAACGTAAAAGTTTCCATTCTATCTATAAACTCTTTTTTTGTATTTCTTGTAATTATTTTTAATGTCCTTGATTCCAATTCAGCTTCTTGAAGTTCATCAAATACTCTCTTTATATCGTCTGTTAGTTTAGATACCATATTTAAATCCGCATATATTAAGTCAACTTCTCCAGTTATTGCTTCTTTGCCATTTGAATATCTAAATGGTAAATCAAAAGAATTTGGGGCAATATTAACACAAATACCACTTTCTACATCGTAAAATTTAGAATCTCCTCTTTTTTCTAAAATTGTAGCATAGCTTTGATTGGAAATTGGTTTTGGTTTAACGGTAACCATCAACTCACCATTTTTATTTCTAAACATTTTATCAGGTTCTAATGTATGGAATTTACCCATATATAAGAATTGTTCATTATCCTTAATATTTTCAATTTGATCATATTTTCCTTTATTCGTTTCTTCAACGATTTTTTCTTTTACTTCAGAAGTTAAAGTTATCATTATCTCATCTCCTAGGAAGTTATTGTATATTTAATTATATTAATTGTCAATAAAAAAATAGCATCATTTGATACTATTTTACTTCGTAAACACTTACTTTTTTCTTGTCTCTTCCACATCTTTCAAATTTAACTTGTCCTTTGATTAATGCGAATAAAGTATGATCTTTACCCATACCAACGTTTTTACCTGGATAAATCTTAGTTCCTCTTTGTCTATAAATTATAGATCCAGCATTGATAACTTCTCCATCAGCTGCTTTAGCTCCTAATCTTCTACCAGCACTATCACGTCCATTTTGTGTTGAACCTTGTGCTTTAACATGGGCGAAACGTTGAATGTCTAAAGAAATTATATTAAATAAATTTAACATTACTCTTCCTCCATTTCAAAATTTATATTTTTTTTGTATTTCAAAGCTAATTCATTAAATAATGACAACATATTAATAATTAAAGTATTTGTTATATCATCATCTTTATTAACTTTTATTGTTACTGTATTTCCATCATCCATATATTCAATACTTTTAGCATCAAATCTTAAAAGTGCATTAACACTTGTATACATTATTGATGATACACTTGCACAAACTATATCATCTTTATCTCTATAGTTTGCATGTCCAGAAATAGTAATAACATTTTTCTTCTTTTTGATGTTAATCATAATTAACCTACGATTTTTTTAACAACAAGTTTTGTATATGGTTGTCTATGACCTTTAGTATTACGATATTTTTTCTTAGGTCTATATTTGAATACAACAACTTTTTTAGCTTTACCATGTTTTTCAACACTACATTCAACTTTAGCACCATTTACATATGGAGTACCAATTTTATCTCCAACAGCTAATACAGTATCGAATGTAATATCTTTTCCTGCTTCAGCATCTAGTTTTTCAACATAGATAACATCACCTTCAGAAACATAATATTGTTTTCCACCTGTTACGAATATTGCTTTCATTACTCTAACCTCCTTATAAATTTTTTGAAGACACGCCTTTAAGGTACTAATAATAGTTTATAAACCTTTTTAGTGCGGTTTGTAATGAACACTTACAAACATCTAAATATTACCAAATATTCAAGCTTATGTCAATTTAAATCGGCATATATAAGCCAAATATCATTTATTTATAAACATAAATATGCAAAAAGATAACTTTTATAACAAAAAAAGCTATAATAATTTAAAGACATTTTTAACTTCAAATTACTTATAACTTTTATTTTTAAATAAATCAAAAGATAGATTTTAGATTTTTAGATATCTTCAGGGAGATAGGACTAGCTGCATGCAACAGTTCCAGAAGAACTCACAGTGCAGTTCTCACCAGCCGAGGCACTTTGGCAATTCACGATACCACTTGAAGAATAAGCGGTGCACTCGAATGCTTCAGATTCGCATTGGAAGAAACGCCCAAAGCTAGAATCAAGGTCAGTACAAGCTGAATTTCCAAAATGATTTGTTAATGCTAATACCGAATTATCATAATCATTTATTTTGATACAAAATAATCCATTATCATTTATACATACTGACCTTGAACCATCTGTTCCTAATCTTACAAATACATTTTTTCCTAACGTTGTATAATCTGTTGCACTTGCTGTTGTTGGTGTTCCATATGCATAATATGGTCCGCTACTAGCTAATGTATCTCTTTCTACTGCATTAAATTCTAATTTACATGTATATTCTTCTATAACACTCTCTATTGCTACCTTATCTAGTGTTACTGTTAATGTTCCATTTACTGAACTTTTTGCTTTTATAACTGTTGCATCATTTTCTAGTTTATTTTTGATACTTGTGTATTTTGCTGTTGTTCCAGTCTTTGGTACACATGAAACTGTTACCTTTGCATCATAATTGCTTGAATTATTTGTTACTTCATATGTTAGTATACTTGTTTGATTAAGTGTCTTTAATTCACTTGTTTCAAATGTAATTATTTTCTTTGTTTCATCTACTGCTGTTGTATACACGTCATTTCCATCTATACTTGCAGCTGTGAAGATTACACTGAAATCTTCATTGTTTTCGCTTACATTAGCATTTCCGTTTAAAATTAGAGTTGTTGAGATTGCTGCAAATCCAATTGACATTAATATAATTGCTACTATAAGCATACTTTTCTTCTTCATATTATTCCCTACTTTCTACTATTTTATTTTATAATACCCTCCCCAATTTTCAAGTCGTTTTGGCGAGTTTACACAAAGTTTTCAAATTTTGGTTGAAAAACAAAAAAAAGACACATCTGTGTCTTATGAAAATTGTTGTAGAATTGATAAAACTAGAAGGATCATAACTCCTGCTCCTGTACATACTAGCATTCGCATTGTTTTACTTTCCATTTTATCAAGTCTATTTTTATATCTTGCTTCTCTTGCTTTTTGTTGTAAAGATGATACTGTTTTTGAGAAAGTCAATAATTGTTCTTGTTTTCTTTCTTGTTTACCTAGACCTAATCTATAAAGAAGTCTCATCATACGCATTGAATCTCTTACTGGATACTCTTTAGCAAATTCCATATATGGAGTTATTGTTGAATCTCCAGCATTGATCTTTTCAATTAATTCTCTTAAACCATCTTTAAATATCTCAGGAGCATCACTAACACTTTTTCCTAAAGCAACAGGAACTGTGTAATGTTGAATTAAAATCTCCAAGTTTTTTAAGTAATATGGTAATTGAGTATCTATTAAATGTAGATGTGATTTATAGTAACTTTTTAATTGTAAGTATGGTAACTTAAACATTCCAAAGATAATAGCAAGGATAATAATTAAAGTAATATAGTTAAATTTACTTATAAATAAAAATCCTACAAATAAACCAACTAATAAAGCATTTCTTAAACGGCTATTGAATAATTTATCTATGTCTATTGCATCACCATATCTAGCTTTAGCGTAGAATTCAAAGTCATCTTCTTGTAATCTTTTGAAATAGTTAGCATTGTCATCTACAAATTTATTGATACTAAAACCACCTATATATTGCATTACAAAGATAACAATAATAGCAACAACTAATATTTCGTAATACATAACTATTCAACCCCCGTATCTTCATTGTAGAATTTTTCTCCACTTATAATAAAGTAAGAGTTAATAATTATTATCATATGTAAAATTATTTGAACATACCATAAACTCAACATTGTTTTATAGTTTTGTTTATCCAAAAGCATTTGAGTTAACATTACTAAAAAGTATAAAGCTACACCAAATCCTAAGAATTTTTTATGAGATGCTTCTCTTTCAATTTTATCTCGATAAACGCCTTCTACTAAAAGGTCGATATCGAGCATCATGTTTTCTAATGATTCACCAGAGTCTTTTGCACCTTCTTTAGTTATTTGCATAAATAATTGATGCATATTTTTTACCATATAATATGGATATTTTTGATTAAACCATTCTACAGCTTCATCAATTGTTCCGTTTTGATATGACATCTTTATCATCGTTTCAACATCACTTTTAACTGGATCTTCTAGAATACCAGAAGAAGCAACACCTTCAAGCGATTTTACAAACGATTGAGTTGTATTAAATTCATTAATAACATTTGTTGTATATACTTGAATTTCTTCAAATAAGAATTCTGAATATACACGATTATTTCTTAAATATGCAAGATATGGAATAAACATTATAGCAATGATTGCATATACGATTGCCATCGCGATACTATAAAAATATAGATAAGCTATACCAGCAGCTCCTCCACCAATAATAATGATTTGAGTAATATATTCTTTAGCAGTATATTCTTGACCTAATTCTTTACTCTTTTCTCTTACTTCTTGGTAACTATAAGGAGCATATTTGTTATATACGTTTTTTACAGTTTCAGATATAAACTTATAAACGTTTTCACCATTTTGATTTCTATATGATAGGACAAATATTGCAATAAGTATCATGATGACTAATTCCATAAAATCATATCCTTTCTAGTTATTGTTGTTGTTTATTATTCTATTTATTTCATCTAAATCTATTATATCGGTTTTATCTAAGTCAGTAACATTATTGTTTAAATTATTTACAATTGGTTGACTTGGTTCAACAGGTCTATTTATTGTTTGAGTTTGATTTACTGCGTTCGTTTGATTGTTGAAAACACCTGAGTTTCCAACAGAAGAATTCATACTGAATGGATTTTCAACATTAACTTTTGGTTTTTCTACTTCTTTTGGAGCCTCAGTTTTGCGTTGTTCAACTATTCTATTAGAATCATCAATCTTTTCGTCTTCTCCATGAAGTCCAAAAGTATCCTCGGGAAGCATAACATTTCCAATCGCTAAATAATCAAGCAAGTTCTTTGAAGGATTATGTAAAACAATTCTTCCATCCATAAATTTTTGATATAAAAGTCTACTTTGTGGCTTATTATCATCATCAATATAGAATTCACAAACTTCCATGATTTCTCTTTGAAACCTATTTAATCTTTTAGAAAAATATCCTTTAACATATATACCAATTTGAATATATCTATGAATTGATCCTAAAAATTGTTCAATGTCTTGTCCTGTTTCCAAAAGGGAATACATACGCATTGGTATACTTGATGCTTTATCAGCATGAATTGTTGATAAGATATGGTGTCCAGATGATATTGAGTTACGTACAGCAAGTACAGCTTCAGCAGAACGAACCTCGGAAAGTAATATCCATATTGGGTTTTGTCTCATGCAGGCAACTAACGCTTCAGTATAGGAAGCAATGTTATTAGTTTTCATCGCAACAATATCTCTATGTGGGAAAATCTTATCAAGGTGAAGTTCCAGAGTATCCTCTATTGTGATGATTTTTTCATCTTCTTTAGTCTTACTTGCTAAATATTTTACTAACTCAGTTTTACCTGAACCAGTTTCTCCAGCAACCATAATATTTGCATGTCCTTCAACACACTTTACTAAAAAATCATGTAATTGTTCAGTTATATATTGTTCATTTATAAGTTTATCTTTATTAAGTCTTATTTTAGCGGGTGTCTTACGTATAAGACAAGCTATTCCATTAGTCGCGATTGAATCATGAACGAAATTCATACGAAGTTCAGCCGACTCAGCATCTAGAAATGGATGAGCCATATTGAAGGTTTTTCCCATAACGTTTGAACATTGAAACGCTAATTTTTCCATAAATGCATTATTTATTTCTGGTCTTTCAACTTGATAGATACCTTTATCCAATGTTTTAAGCCAAACTTGACCACCATTACTGTAGGATATATCGGTAATATTATCTTCCTCTAAAAATTCTTTTAAAGGTCCAAAATCCATTTGGTCAAATATGGAATTCATCATATGGTATCACCCCTTTCTTTTTTATTCTTAATCTGCAATATATTCTGTTTGAGATAATATGAAGTTTTCAACAGCTTCATTTGCTATCGTAGTTTCTTCAGGATTTTCTGAATAACTAGCATTTCTTGGAACTGGTATTATTTCAATACTTCCTTTTGGAACTTTTTCAGCTTTTCTTAATAATTCAAATATTTCATTTGGTACAGCAAAGTAAATGTATTTTGGAACTGGTTCTTTATCACCATCTGCATATGAGAATACATCTACTCCTTCTTTATCAACTACTTTATATACTTGAATACTTTTAATAAATAGTTCAAAGATTATTTTTGATCCAGGGCTATCAGTATCTTTGGCTTTGAAATATAAATCAATGTAATTACCTGGCATTATTGAACAACCGTAAGTTGAATGGAAATTTACAGGTAAGTTATAAATACTATAATTATCTGGTAAATCTGTAAATGATGTTTTACTTACTTGGTTTTCATCGACTATTGCCTCTTTATAAAAGAAACTATTTTGAGGAATTTGATATCCTTCTGCAACATATTGATTTAATATTTTTGCTTTGCTTTGTATTAAACCATTTCCACTTAAAGTTACAAATGATCCAGATATCTTAACAGTTCCAATTGCATCATTTGTTATTTGAGTTTTTGATGTAAGCATTTTAGTGGAATAAGGAATTGTTACCGGTGATATAGCACGGCTAACTGTATAGTTATAGATAAAATAGACAACAATAACTAATCCAATTACTAAAAAGAATGTTAAAGTGTTTGGATTACTAAAGAATCTTTTAATACTAGTTTTTACTTTTTCTGTATTCATCAATATTCCCCTTTCTATTGTAATATTGTTACTTGATCATTGATAAAGTTTCTAAGTTGTTCACTGGAAACTTTCGTTTCTCCTGCTGCTTCAGTATAAGCTTGGTTTCTTAATACTGGTTCAATAGTTATTTTAGTACTTGTTATCGCTTCAGCTCTCATAAGAAGTAAATATAGTTCATCTGGTACAGCAAATAAAAGTTCACTTGGTTTTCCATTTGCTACCGTGCTTTTTAAAATATTATTTCCTTTAGAATCTTTTACAGCAAGTACTCTAATACTTTCAATCATTTTAGCATATATTACTAGTTTATCAGTTGGATTTGTTGCTGACATATAAAGATCGATATAATCTCCTGCTCTTATTGAGTTAGCAAATGTCGAATCAACGGTTACTCCTAAAGAGAAAATGGTAAATCCATCTGCAATGTTTGCAAACGCAGCATCAGGCATTTCATCACTTGTTTTTATAGATTCTTTATAAAACAAACTACCTTTTGGAATATTAGTTTTATAAGAAACGTAATTGTTTACAACTTCATTAACATTTTTTATTAAGTTTGATGAATCAGTTACATAATTACTTGCAAGTTTTATTCTTCCTACCATATCACTTGTAATCAAAGTTCTTGATGGAATTGATTCTTTTGCATAAGGAACTGTTATTGGACTTATCGCATTATTAACGCGGTAGTTATAACCAACCACTAAAGTAGCAACACATGCAAGCACTCCAAGTATAGTAACCGTATTTTTATTACCTAAAAGTCTTTTGAAAATAGAACCATTTTTTCTTTTTTTCACTGATATCAACCTTTCCTTTTTATCCTACAAGGGACACTCTTCTACTATCAATAATTATAGCATAAGAATTGCAATTTTCAAACAAAATATATGATTATATGTTAAAATAATATCAAGGTGATGTAATGAATTCTTTGATTAGTTTTTTTAAAAGTATTGGTCTTTTGCTTATAGTTTCCTTTATTATGGCAGTATTTAGTATATTGACAAAAAATCAGGCAGTAGCTTATTTCTTTACATATTTTACGTCTTCTTTTATTTTTTTATTTATATATAAGGATAAGTTAAAAAACGATTTAAAAAATATAAGAAACGATTTAAATACTAAAAATATTATCATTATTGTTCTATTTTTAGTTTTATCTTTTATAAGCAATATCATCTTAGTAAATATGTTAAATCAAGAAGCTAGCAATCAAGAAATTGCTGTTTCTATGCTTAAAAGTTTTTCTCTTTTAGGAATTCCAGCAATTTGTTTATTTGCTCCATTTGTAGAAGAAATTATCTATCGTCTTCCATATAAAAAAAATTGGTTAAGCATAATTATTTCAACCATTGTTTTTACATTCGCACATATCTCAAACTTTTCTTTAATTCAAATGTTTTTTCTTATTCCTTACCTATTCTTAAGCATATCTTTTAGCTTTGCTTATTTTAAAAATGAAAATATTATATTGTCAACTACTACACATATTTTAAATAATTTAATATCTGTTGTGTTATTATTGATATAGGTGGTTATATGAAAAAGTGGAAAAAAATTCTTATATTAGTAATAATTTTAGCTATACTAACTTTACTTTATGCTCGTTTTATTTCAACTAGAGGATTAAAAGTTTCTGAAAAATCTATTATAACAGATAAATTACCTGAAGATTATGATGGTTTTAAAATCGTTCAATTTACTGATTTGCATTATGGAAGTACAATTCATTTAAAAGAACTTAAAAATGTTGTTAAAAGAATAAATGATCAAAATCCCGATATTATTATTTTTACTGGTGATCTAGTAGAAAATAAGGTTGTTTTAAGCGATGAAGAAGTTGAAAAAATAGAAACAGAACTAAATAAACTTAATCCTAGTATTGAAATTTTAGCTGTTAAAGGAAATCACGATTATGATCATGATTATTTTGATAAGATAATGGAAAAACTTAATTGGAAAGTTTTAAATAATACCTACGAATTTATCTATAAAGACTCAACTACTCCTCTTGTTTTTGTTGGATTTGATGATCTTTTAAGAGGAAAAGTTGATATCAATAATGGATTCAGTTATAAAAATGAAAATCCAGATGATTTATTTACAATAGTTTTAACACATGAACCCGATTTAATTGATCAAATAACAGATGATAATTATAATGTCGCTTTTGCTGGACATTCACATTTAGGTCAAGTTAGAATTCCTCTTATCGGAGCCCTTTGGACACCTGAAGGATCTAAAAAGTATAAAGATGAACATTATATAATCGATGATAAAGAATTATATGTAAGTGGTGGTATCGGAACATCTTCATTAAAACTACGCTTCTTTAATAAGCCTAGTATTACGTTATATAGATTAAGAACAAAATAAAAAATATTACATAAAATACTCATAGAAAGGAGTATTTTTTTATGTATAGTTATAATCCATACTTAAGAAATAATTTATATTATCAAGATCGTTTCGGGTTTGTTGTTCCATTTCTACTTGGAGGTTTAGGAGGCGCGGCTGTTGTTGGCTTATCAAGACCTAGACCGGTTTATTATACACCTCAACCCTATCCAAATTATAATCCTTATTACTATTATTGATAATACCTAATATAAAAAAGTAAGATATGATACTTGATCCTCCATAAGATATAAAAGGTAAAGTTATTCCAGTTATTGGAAATAAACCGATATTCATAAGATATGCAATTGATTCTTGAAATATTTTTAATGATATAAATGATAAAGTAATTAGTTTCATAACCCCACTTTGTCTACTTGTTTTCTTTAAAACCAATATATTAAATATAAAGTTGATTAATAAATATCCACATATTCCAATAAATCCTATTTTACTTGTAAGTAAAGAAAAAGCAAAGTCTGTTTTAGCTTCAGGTATAAAAGCACCAGTTTTTCCACCAAAAAAATGGGATGTACCTATCGCGATTAAAGATTGATCTAATTGATAATTTGAATTTAAAAATCCTACTACTCGATCAATTCTATAAAAAATATTGGAACCAAAAATAGATATAAAAAAATTGTTATAGAAATAATATAAGGAAAATAAAACACTTGTTATAAATATGGAAAAGGAAATCGCTATTTTTAGAAAATTATTACTTTTGCTTCTAAAAAATAATATAGATAAGAGTATTAAAAAATAAAAGATAACGTTTCCGGTTTCTGGCTCTAAAAATGTAAGTATTGCAGGTATAAGTGTTAGAATAAAGGATTTAATAACATAGTATTTTTTATAGGAAATGTAACTTAAAATAATAATTAGAACTACTTTCATAAACTCACTTGGTTGAAAAGAAAAAAATCCTATATTTAACCATGCTTTTGAACCATTTGTTGATGTACCAAAAATAAGTAAATATAAAAGCATAATATTTAAAATGATATATAGAAGATAACTTATTCTTATAATGGTTTTATTACTTAGTTTTGATGTTATAAAAAAGATAATGAATCCAGCTATATACCAAATTATTTGTTTCACAAAAAAGAAGTCATAATTATAAAGATTAATCATGCTAAAGACAAAAAAAGCAACTACACACATCATCATTAAACCGTTTTCTTTCATACTTTTATTTTACTCATAAAAATAAATATTAAACATATTATATTATAGGTGATGAAATGAGCTTACCAAAAGTATTTCAAAATAATAATATAAAAACTGATAATATAAGTCAAAATGTTTTTTATAGTGAAAAAGATTCTAAATTTATAAGTTTGAATAATATAGAACCTATAAAAGATAAATATATTATTGAGAAAAAGATTAATGATTTGTTTAATTCTACTAACTATGTTTACAAATTAAATGTCATTTTAAAAACTTTAAATGATGAGATAAAAACAACAGTTATAGGAAGAACACAAAAATATTTAATTACAATTGACAATAAAAAAATAGATATTTCATCTATTTTAGATATAAAAGAGGATAATTAATTACCCTCTTTTATTGTGCCTAAAACTAAAGTTCCAGCATCCACCGTTTCATCGTTTTGATGTTTAGCAACAAACTTTTCAACTAACTCTCTAAATTCAGCTTCATTAGAATATCCATAAACATTTTTTAATAGCTTTTGATATTTCATATCAAAGCCAATAGTTTTGTTAGCAACAGCAAGCATTGGCTTTCTTGAAAGAATGGCTTGTTTTAATTCCATATTAAATCCTATATCAGGATTCGTTAGTTCTACAACAATTAAATCGGCTTTATTAATAAGATCTTTATAATATTCATTTTTTAAATCTTCACTTTCTGGAAGCATTAATTCATGATTATGAAGAGCCTTACTTCTTAAAACTGGTAAATAAATTAATTCATTGTAATCGATTTTACGAGAATGAATGAAATATATACGTTTTTTCATTTGCTTCACCTATTATTCATTATAGCATATTTTTGGTTGTTATGTTAATATATTAAAAAAAAGAGGTGAAAAGATGGATGCTGTTGGAATAATATGTGAATATAATCCTTTTCATAATGGACATTTGTATCATATTAATGAGGTTAAAAAAATGTATCCTAATTCGATTCTTGTTTTGGTTTTAAATGGATATTTTTTAGAACGTGGTGATGTTTCTTTAGAATCAAAAGAAGAAAAAACACGTTTAGCTTTAAAGTATGGAGTTGATTTAGTAGTTGAACATCCTTTTGTATTTGCATCTTCTAGTGCAGATATATTTGCAGAAAGCGCGATTGAAATATTAAATAACTTAAAAGTAAAACATATTGTTTTTGGTTCCGAATCAAATGATACAGATAAACTTACTAGACTTGCTAAAGAACAATTAGAAAATGATAAATTTATTAAAAAATATTTGGATATGGGAGTAAACTACCCCACTGCTTTAAATAAAATAACATCTGAAACAATTAATAAACCTAATGATCTTTTAGCAATATCATATATTAAAGCCATTATAAAAAATGGTTATGATATAGAATATGTTTCAATTAAAAGAACTAATGATTTTCATGATTTAACTAGCAATGATAAAATTATATCAGCATCTAATATTAGAAATAAAATAGTCAATAACGAAGATGTCAAGAACTTTATTCCTGAAGGAAAAATAAACAAAGTTGATAATGAGCTTTTATTTAATATTCTTAAATACAAAATTATTACTGAACCGAATTTAGATAAATATCTAACTGTTGATGAGGGAATTGATAATCGTTTAAAAAAAGTTATAAAAGAAGTTACTTCTTTATCTGAGTTAGTGGAAAAAACTAAATCAAAAAGATATACATATAATAGAATTAAAAGAATGCTTATTCATATCTTAATTGGTTTAACTAAAGAAGATAAATGGAAACTAAAACATATTGAATACATTAGAATACTTGGCTTAAATAGTAATGGTCAAAGTTATATAAATTCTATAAAAAAGGATTTAAATATTCCGGTAGTTACCAAGATGACTTCATTTAATTCTAAAATAAATGATTATGAGTTTAAATGTGCTCAAGTTTATGAACTACTAACAAATGACTCAGTTACTGAGTTTGAATTAAAAAATAGACCATTAAGATAAAAACGTCTTCAAATTAGACGTTTTTTTCATGAAAAAAGAGCAAAATTGCTCTTAATCAAAGATACTTTTACAGCCTGTTACTTCTCCATCTAAATGCCATCCATCATTGGTATTATATTTCAAAACATACCATTCAAATTTACAATCTTTTTTGAATACATTTAATTTTTCATATTTTTTAATGGCTGCCTCTTCAATACTTTTTAACTCAACTCTGGAATTCTCTGTCATATAATCATATATCTCATTTTGATTTAATGAAAGTACGGCTTCATGCTTTTTATTTTTCTTAGCTTTACTTATAACTTCATTTATTTTTTTAGCGGATAAAACAAATTCAATGTTTTTCTTTTTACCTAATTCTTCATACCAAATTGGATTTCTACCTTCTCCATTACTTGGTCTTTTTAGAAGTTTTAAACGATATAGTCTAGTTGAAGCAATACCTAGTTTTTCATAAACCGCTTCAATTGTTTTGTTTTCTTTAATATTCTTTAATGAACTATTCCAATTTTTAAACTCCAAATAATATGGATTACTTCCACCGATGTATACAAGTTCATCAGCTTTTGGAGCTTCAACTGATTCACCATGTTTAACAATTTTCTTAGTTTCAACTAAAGTATTATTTTGATAATATTTAAATATTACTGTATATTCTATTTTCTCATAAGTTGCATAATATTTTTGATTTTTTGCTGGCATAACTTCATCAGTTTCCCAATCACTGAAAGTATAACCTTCAGCTACATCATATTTTGGTTTAGTAACTTTTTCTTGATATTTAAATTCAAGAGTCTTATATATTTTATTATTTACATAGAATTCAGCTTTATATGTATTTAAATCTAAAGTAACTTCTAGAACTAAGCTTCCATCTGCTTTAACGTTTCCAACAAGTGTTGATTTTTCTTCATTTACTTTATAACCGTTCTTCTTAATATTTAATTTTATTTCTTGGTTAGTTTTTCCAGTTTTTTCTTCTTTTTCTTCTTTATAAGATCCATCTAATTTTTCATAATAATAGACTATTGTGTATTTAGTGTTTTCATTTTCTTTGAATACGGCTTTTAACTTTTTATCACCAACTGTACCTTTTTTAATTTCAGTTATCTTCTTACCCGTTTCATCTTCCCAATAAAGGAATTTGTAACCAACTTTTTCAACGCATGCTAATTTAATTGTTGAGGTTTCAACGGTATAAGTTGTTGGATTTACAACATTAGTAATATCGTATTCAATTTTATAAGTTATAACTTCATATTGAGCTTTAATAGTTATATTTTCTTTTACTGGTGCTATTTCTTTATCCCAAGATTTAAAAGTATAACCTTTTCTTGTTGGTTTTTCAGGGCTTGTTGGGACTTCGCCATATTTTACTTTTTCTTCTTTGATTAATTTATTGTTATAGTCAATAAATTTAACAGTAAATTCCTGATTTTTAATTTTTTCGATTAGATCATCTAATGTCGATATTTCTTTATCAATAGTTTCTTGTGAAGATTTATCATCATTGATAATATCATTTGCTTTATCTATCTCATTATTTAGGTCATTTATTAATTTATTATCTTTATTATCTAAATAATTTTTAGCTTCCTTTATTTTATTTAATAATTCAGTATCATCAACTATAGTTATATATCTTATAACTTCTGTTGCTTTGTTGTTGTTTTTGTCGGTTACATTATAAGTAACTGTATATTTTCCTTTTTTTGATGTATTAACATTATTTTTTGTTACTATTTTATCAGTAATGTTTCCATCATAATTATCTGTTGCTTTTGCTCCAGCATCTTTATAAGTTTGATTTATTCTAGATAAAACATTTCCACCAATTAGTTTAATAATTGGTTTTGTTGTATCAACAACATAGAAATCATGTTTAACTTCATTAGTTAAACCATCCTTATCTGTTGCTTTAAATATAACTTCATATTTACCAACTTTTTTATTATTGATATTGTGATTGATAGATACGTTTACACCATCTAAAACATCAGTTTTAAATGAAGGTATTTCTCTATTAACTTCAATTTTAAAAGTATTACCATCTATATTGATTGCTGGCATATTATCAAGAGTTGATAATACAGTTTCTTCTTGATCTTGTTCAATGGGATTTGCAAATGAAAACGCAAATAAACCAAAGAATACAAAAATAGCTAAAGCTACTATTTTTTTCTTATCCATACTTATAATTCCTTTCTTTTACTCTTCCATCTTTATAAAAAATGGTGAAAATTGTCTTTTTAGTTTGATAGACTTTCTATTATAAGTGAATACTTTATAACCAAGTCCAATACATTCATCTGTTGTACCATCATCGTATTTGTGTTCTATCTTTTTTACACAGAAAACTGGTTTTTCCTCTTTTTGAGTTCTTACAAAATCTGTTATCCATGTTGCAAACAAACAAACTATAATAACCCAAAATAAAACATTACCGATAGTTTTTAATATTTCCCTTTTCTTTTGCTTTTTCTTGCTTTTCTCATTATCTTCCATAAAATTCCCTCCTCAATAAAAAAAGCATTTATACAAATTGTACAAATGCAGCTGACTACCTTAAAAATTAAGGCTCTAGAGCTTTGCGTCACTATATCACTATAGCTTTGCCCACTTACTTTATAACAAAAATATAACACATAATTTCTTATTAATAAATAAAAACTTTAAAAAATTTTTATTTTATTAAATGGATAGATACGTATATTTACTTTTCCAATAATATCACTTTTTTTAACTAAACCAAAAGTTCTACTATCACTTGAATTAGTTCTATTATCACCTAAGACTAAATACATATCTTTAGGTATAGTATCATAACCGATAGATTCTAATTTAAAATCTTTAGTTGATGAACTTCTAGAATCACTTATCTTTTTCCCATCTACATATAGTATATTATCCTTATATTCAATATGTTCTCCAGGTAGACCAATAATTCTTTTTACCATTATTTTATCGTCTTTTTTTAAAGATACTATTTCATTTCTTTTAATATTTCTTAATCTAAACACTAATTTATTTACAACTGTTATATCTCCGCTTTTTAATGTATTATTCATAGATGGTCCAATTACTTCTTGAAAAGATACAACGTATATTGCAACAATTAAAATAACTGCTATTGCAATGATATATTTTAATGCATCTTTTAAAAATTCTTTAATGTCTCTTAAATCCATAACATAACCTCTACCACGATTATAACATAATACTTATAGTAATATATATTTTATTTTAAATAATTTTATGATAGAATTTTGGTAAGCAAGGGTGAAATTATGGCATATGTAAAATATAAAGAATTGACTAAATACTTTAACTTTAATAAAGAAATAGAAATAAAAGAATTACCAAAATATGTTTTAGACTATGTAAATGATAATGAAAAGATATATAAAGCCTATAAAACTAAAAGGGATAAAGCTGTATTTACAGATAAGAGAATGATTTTATTTGATGTAAGCGTTCTTTCTACAGTAAAAAAAATACATATTATTCCATATAAATCTATATCAACTGCTGCTATTTCTTTTAAACCAACTAAGTCTAGTATATTTATTTCATTTGATAGTGGCTATCAAATGAGACTGGATTTTATTAATCAAAATGCAGACAGTAAAACAGAACTAAGAAAACTTTATTCAAAAATAATGGATAGCATTTTATAGCAATTTAAAACGTTTAAGATATAAACTTAAACGTTTTTATTTTAAGCAATTCGGAAAGCTGGAGAGACACCAATTATATTTTGTTTTGCGTCTGCTGTTGCAATCTTTCCTGAATTACTTACTATAACAAAATATAAACTATTATAATTACCTGCAGATCGAAGCCACCACAGCCAGTTTCGATTCTCATACTGCTTAACAGCGCCAGTTATATTCGATAATGAAGTATTTAAATTGACATAATAATCCAATTGTTTTGTTTCCATGTTTATATTATCGTATCTTTGTAATTCGGCATCTTCTTGCCACACCTCTCTTGCCGACAATAAATATAATTTATCTTGAGTTTCAAAGTTTGTTTCGCCAGCGTTTTTACCATTACCTGATAAAACTTTTGTTGAAGTTATTACGTTTTGTAAGTCACTTGATAATGCATTATATATAGTTTCATTTATATATGTACGTAATTCTGAATCTTTCCAGCCCCCTACATTTGTTGTTGTGCTATTGAATTTTTGTTTTGTTATTATATCAGCAAACTCAACTACAAATCCACATGCTGTTTCACTTGTTTCTCCATTTGTACATGCGCTCATATTTGCAATACGTATGGTATGGGTTCCTAAATCACCTAAGTTTACTTCTTTTGTATCTCCTACATTATATTTACTTGTGTTTCCACTCTTTACATTGGCTGCTATTTTACTCCAACTATCTTTTTGGAATTGAGTTAATTCTACACCGATTGTATCTCTTTCTACTGCATTAAATTCTAACTTACATGTATATTCTTCTGTAACACTCTCTGTTGCTACCTTATCTAATGTTACTGTTAATGTTCCATTTACTGAACTTTTTGCTTTTACTACTGTTGCATCATTTTCAAGTTTGTTTTTTATACTTGTATATTTTGCTGTTGTTCCAGTTTTTGGTACACATGAAACTGTTACATTTGCATCATAATTGCTTGAATTATTTGTTACTTCATATGTAAGTATACTTGTTTGATTAAGTGTCTTTAATTCTGATGTTTCAAAAGTTATTGTTTTCTTTGTGTCATCCACCGCTGTTGAGTATACGTCCTTCCCATCTATACTTGCAGCTGTAAAGATTACTGAGAAGTCATCTTGATTTTCACTTACTTTTGCATTTCCATTTATTATTAATGTTGTTGATACTGCAGCAAATCCAATAGACATCAAAATAATTGCAATTATTATTGCACTTTTCTTTTTCATAAATTACACACACCATTCTTTTTTGCACACTTATTATACTTAAATTATACAATTTATTTGTTGTAGAGTAAATATTCTACTTTTAGTATGTGTAAAGTTTTATTTTATATTATCATTGTAATTTATTTTAAAAAATGTTATATTTTATTTAGTGAGAAGCAAAAGTTTCTTTTGAGGCTGATGCTTACCACCATTGTAGCATGCATCCTTATTCAGTAGAATAAAGATGCTTTTTTGTTGCTATAATAATTTTAAAATTATTGCTAACAATATAAAAACGATTAAGTAAAGTAATCTTATTTGATTATCTTTCTTCAAACGTATCACTTCCTTCTATACTTCTTAAACCAAAACCCCGAATAATTTAGCCTCTAGTTTGGAAGTGATAAGCATCTTTTCTGCTTCTCGAGTTTGTATTATATATACTTAATTTCTCTTGTCAACAAACTCGACAAATGTCGACAAAATTAGAACCTAAAAAATATAATTTTTTTAAACCAAAATAAAACTGCGTTTTTACACGCAGTCTACATAAGTGTCATTTAGACAACGAATAACGCAGCAGCAAGATAAATCCATTGTGAAGAAACTATTTGTTGCTAAGTATGGTTGAGAATTACAACAGCTTTCTTCTGGATTTTGTATTAACACTCTAAATGTTGCCGTATTACCATCTAATTTTTCTACTCTAAATACGTTAGAACATTCATAACTACAATTGTTTACTTGAGGATTACTACATACAGTGGTTAAATCTTTGCTAACTGGCATACTCCAAGGACATCCGTTTCCACTGCAAGTATACAACATTACTGGTCTAGTATTGCAAATTAAGCAATTTGGTCCTCCACCTAACATAGGTCTATCACATGAATCTAAGCATGATTCTGGACAAGCGTTTTGTTGTAAGATAAGGATTACTTTTAGGATATCAGCAATACTATTATTAGTTCCACAGCAGTTTTCAGTATTATTCATAAAATTTTCACCCTTTCATATATACTCACTATATTTTATGATTGAGTGATAAATAGGTTCTTAAATTATTTAAAAATGTATATACATTCTAAAATAGTCATTATCCTTTTTATATAAAGCAATATTGTTTCCTTCATGTTTAAATAAAATATATTTATTTTCTATATCCAATTTTAACTTTACACCATTAGTAACATCTTTTAAATAAGTATCATTTTCAATTACATATATATCCATTACATCTTCAATGTCTATAAGTTTATAGTTACCATTTTCAATATCTTCAAGTGTATAAGAATCCCTTATATCAAATATACCTTGTTTGATACGTATTAAATCAGTCATTGTAGCAAAAGTATTTAATGATGAACCAATATCTCTAATTAAACTTCTAATATAAGTTCCCTTAGAAACTAAACATTTTATTTTAACTATATCTTTATTTATATCTATTACTTCAATATTTTTAATATCAACTTTTCTTTTAGGTAAAACTACATATTCTCCATTTCTTGCATATTCATATAACTTTCTTCCATTTATTTTAACTGATGAATAAATTGGTACCTCTTGATCATAAACACATTTATAACCTGCTATTACATTTCTTATTTCTTCTTCAGTTACAGTTACATCTTTTTCATCAAGTATTTCCCCTGTTATATCTAAAGTATCTGTTAAAATACCAAGTTTAAATGTAGCAATATATTCTTTAAATGTTTGAGTTAAATCTTCACATAACTTAGTATATTTACCGATTACTACAACTAAAACACCTTTAGCTATTGGATCAAGTATTCCTGTATGTCCAATTTTTTTAGTGTTAAAAATTTTACTTAATTTGTTTACAACATCTCTACTTGTAAAACCTTCACTTTTATTAACAATAAGTATTCCGTTCATAAAAAACTCTCCTAAGAGTATTATAAACTTAAAGAGTATTAAAATCCATAAATTTTAATCTTCTATTAAATTATCTGTACTTATTTCAATAATACAATTTATTTTATCTAAAGCATTACTATATTTATAAGCGTTTGATTCAAAAAGTAAATATAAAGAATCATTATAATAACTTATTTGTTCAAGCATTGGTGGTAAGGTATATTTTTTTAAATAGTTTTCATAAGTACTTTTTCCCTCTTCATATAAGTAAACATATAAGTTAGATGAAAATATACGACCAAAAGAACTACTTAATATCATATATTTTTTATTATTTTTGTTTATAAAATCAACACCTTGAATTTTTTCATTTACTGAAAAACTTTCTATATATGTGAGTTTTATCATGGATACTTCACTTTCAATTAAATATTTTTTTATTAAACATGGGCTATTTTTGTTAAATGATCCGATATATAAATAACCATCATCTACAGTTAAGTAAGCTATTTCCTTTTTATCTTTATTTTTATAGTGAATTAGATTACTTCCTAAATATTCAAATTTATGAATATAATTAACTTTATTCTTAGTAAAAAAATCAAAAACATTATAGGCAAGAATCAAATCATCTTCTCCTGGTACAAATATTAAATTGGTGTTCTTATCATAACTTATACCTCCAACATGAGAATTCATATCAAATTCAACTTTATTTATGATTTTTCCACTTTCATCTAGTATGTAACAAAGTGAATTTCTATTTTCTTCAAAATAACCAGTTATAAAAATATAGGAATTTACTATTTCTATTCCTTGAGGAATAAATCCTTCATCACTTGGAACTTTTATAAAAGCATTTTTTATATTTTTCTCTAAACTAGGATATTTATAAAGAATTGATTTTACTTCATCAATAATAGTTGGTCTTTTGCTTAATTTTTCCAAAAGTGGTTCACCTGTTTCTAATCGATTTCTATCAATTGTATTACTAATAATATATTTATGATAATTATCTCTGGTCGATAACAATAAAACTAAAACAATTATTATTATAAATAAAACTTTTTTCATAATGTAGCCTTTCTACTATAATAACGATTTAAACTGTTAAAAAGTTACAAAAATATGAACTTTATTATAACATAAAAAAAGTCATTCCGAATTTTTTCGCATTTGCGAACTTTTTCAGAATGAGATAAAAAAAAGAACAGTCTATTATTCACTATCCTTTTCATGTATTTCTTTTATGATATGTTCAATATTCATACCATATTCAATTGAATTATCGTATTTAAATATTAATTTTGGTGTATGTCTTATTTCAATTGTGTTAGCAAGTTTTGTTCTTAAATAACCTGCTGTATCATCATTAAGTTCTTTCTCTATCTCTTTTGGATCTTTATCCAAATGAGTTGTGAAATAGACATATGCAAATGATAAATCACTTGTTACATCACAGCCAGTAATATTAATATTTTTTAAAATAGAATCATGAGCTTCAAGCAAACAAATACTGCTTAATTCATTTGCTATATGAGCTCCTATTTTTTTAACTTTAATTTGATTCATTTTTATCCTCTTTTTACTTCAACGTTTTCATATGTTTCAAAAACGTCTCCTTCTTTTATATCATTGTAACCTTCAATAGTTATACCACATTCAAATCCGTTTTTAACTTCTTTAACAGAATCTTTTCCTCTTTGAACACTTGATACTTTACCATCATAGATAATTACACCATCTCTGATTACACGAACATTGCTACCATTTTTAATAACTCCACTAGTTACATAAGAACCAGCTATTGTTCCAACTTTAGAGAATTTAAATAATTGTCTTACTTCAGCAGAACCTGTAGTTACTTCTTCATATTCAGGATCTAGCATACCTTTCATTGCTGCTTCCATGTCCTCAACTAATTTATATATAATTGTATAAAGACGCATATCAACACTGTATTCTTTAGCAACTTCACGAGTCTTGTTGCTTGGTACTACATTAAATCCAATAACAATAGCATTACTTGCTTGAGCTAAGATAATATCGCTTTCAGTAATAGTTCCAATTCCACTTCTGATCACTTTTACTTTAACGCCTTCAACTTCAATTTTCTCTAATGAATTTTTAACTGCTTCTTCTGAACCTCTAACATCACATTTTAATACTACATTTATCTCTTTTATACCAGATTGAATATTAGCAAATAATTCTTCTAAAGATAATGTTTTTGGCTTTGCCGTTTGTTCTTTAGCTTGAATTCTTCTCTTTTCAGCTATATCTCTTGCTTGTTTTTCTGATTCAAATGCCATGAATTTATCTCCAGCACTTGGATTATCAGAAAGACCTGTTATTTCAACTGGTGTTGATGGACCAGCATCAATTATATCTTTTCCTAAATCATTTTTTAGTGTTCTAACACGTCCATGAGTTGTACCAACAACGATTGGATCACCTAAACGTAAAGTACCGTTTTGAATTAGAATTGTAGCAACTCCACCTAGATTTTTATCAATTCTTGATTCAATTACTGTACCACTTGCATATCTATTTGGATTAGCTTTTAATTCATTTACTTCAGCAATAGCAAGAATTGTTTCTAGAAGTTTATCAACTCCTTCACCAGTTTTAGCGCTGATTTTAACGAATGGATATTCTCCACCCCATTCTTCTGGAGTTATGTTTATTTCAGCCATCTCAGTCATAACTTTATCTGGATTGGCATTTGGTCTATCAATCTTATTAACAGCAACAACAATTGGAACATTTGCAGCTAAAGCATGATCAATTGCTTCTTTAGTTTGAGGCATTACACCATCTTCAGCTGATACAATAATAATAACGATGTCAGTTACACTTGCTCCTCTTGCACGCATTTCAGTAAATGCAGCATGTCCTGGAGTATCGATAAATGTTAACTTTTCTCCATTATAATCTATTTGATAAGCACCAATTGCTTGAGTGATTCCACCAGCCTCTCCATCTACTACATGCGAGTTTCTTATGTAATCAAGCAAAGTTGTTTTACCATGGTCAACATGTCCCATAATAGTTATTACTGGAGGACGTTTAACTAAATTAGCCTCATCTTCAATAATTTCATAATTTTCAAAATTAATGATATCTTGAGTTTCTTCTTTCTTTAATGTTTTATTATATTCTGATGCAACTATTAATGCTGTATCAAAATCTATTGTTTGAGTAAGACTTAAAAGAAGACCTAAACTAATAAGTTTAGCCACTAGTTCTGAACCACTTACACCTAAAACATTAGCTAAATCACCAACTGTCATATTTTCTTTATATAATACAATTGAATCATCACTAGAACTTGTATTACTAGTTAATTTTTCTTTATTCTTATACATTTCTTTTTTCATTTTAGCATAATCTTTATTTGATGCTTCTTTGTCTTTTTGTTTTTTTACTTTTTCTTTAGATACAGTATGTGAGTTATTAATTGATTTTATATTATCATAATCCATAATATCATCAATTACTTCATCAAGAGTATCGGCTTCATCAAAATCAAGCTCTGTATCTGAATCAATTAGATTCATACAATTATCCAACATAATGATTGCTTCATCATCTAACATATCATCTTTAGAATTAATTTTTATTCCTAATTCTTTACATTTATTTAATACATCTTGAACTGTAAAGTTCATCTCTTCTGCATAATCTTGAACACTCATCATATTCATCCACCTCTTTTTCTAATCTATATTTTTTTCAATTTCTTCATAGATACTTTCATCTATATCACATTCGAATATTCTATTTAATATTTTATTCTTACGTGCTTTATTTAATACCTCAATATCTCGTTTTATATAACATCCATGCCCATTTACTTTTCCAGTTTTATCAACTACTATACCATCACTTGTTTTAACTATTCTTAAAAGTTCCATTTTGGGATATCTTTCTCTAGTTACAACACACATACGCATTGGTATTTTTTTCATTATTTATTTCCTTCTTCTTGAACTTGAGCAAATGTTTTAACATTGATTTTATATTTAGTTAATTTACTAGCTAAACGGATATTAACACCTTTTTTACCGATTGCAAGACTTAAGTTTTCATCGTTAACGATTGCAAGAGCAATTCTTTCTTTTTCATCATCAATGATACTTACAATTACATCTTTAGCTGGACTTAATGCATTTTTAACGAATTCAGCATCATCTTCACTCCATAGTACTAAATCAACTTTTTCACCATTAAGTTCAGATAAAATACTTGCAATTCTTGAACCACGTTCACCAATACATGTTCCAATCGCGTCAATTCTTTCATTAGTTGATGATACAGCAACTTTACTACGAACACCGGCTTCTCTAGCTACAGCATGAATTTCTAATGTTCCATCTTGTAATTCAGGAATAACTGATTCAAATAATCTTTTAACAAATCCATAATGTTTTCTTGTACATAATACAAGTGGTCCTTTATTAGTTGCTTCTACTTTAGAAACATATACTTTTACGGACGAACCCATTTTTAATGTTTCTCCAGGAATAAGTTCGGATTTTGGTAAAATACCTCTAGTTCTTCCTAAATCAACATAATAGTTTCTTGCATCTTCCATTGCTAGTATTCCAACTGCTAATTCATCTTGTTTATCAGCAAATTCAGCAATTATTGAGTTTCTTTCTGCTTCTCTTATTTTTTGAGTAACAACTTGTTTACATACTTGAGCAGCAACACGTCCAAAGTCATGTGGAGTTACTTCTTCTTCAATAGTTTCTCCGACTGTTATATCTGGAACTATTTCTTTTGCTTCTTCTAATAGAAGTTGAGCGTCTTCATTAATCTCTGGAGGTAAGTAAGTTACATTTCCTTCTTCATCAGTTACTTCGTCTCCTTCAATATATTCAGGAACAACTACGTAATAACGCATTACTTTAAATTCTCCAGTTTTTTTATCAATAACTACTTTTACATTAGTTTTAGAATTATAATTCTTTTTATAAGCAGTTATTAAACCTTGTTCCATTGCATCATATACAACATCTTCATCAATATTTTTTTCTTCTATGATATTCTTTAATGCTTTAATAAATTCTTTACCATTCATATTTTAACCTCTTTCCTTACTTGATATATCTAAGATATATTCTTCTTTAATTAAATCTGCTTCATCTAATATAGGATTAATTATATTAGTTGCTTCTACTATTGCATCAATATCTAAAGGGATACTTCTATCAAGAGTAATACATAAATTATTTTGATTGTTTATGTTTTCCCAAGTGATATTATCAACAATAATATCTAATTTTTTCATTTCAGGTTCAATTAACTTTCTAATATTTTCTAAAATTGTGTCCATCATTACCTCCAAACAATAACAAAAGTGGGATTTTTCTGCCCACTTAAACGTCATATATAATATATCATTTAAAACTTTATTAAGCAAGAGTTTTTACACTTTTGTTGGTTATGGAGATAAGACTATACGGAAGCCGATACTAGAAGGAACTCCTCCAGTGTCCTTGGCGAAGTAAAATTGACTTGCAAGAACTCCGTGATATCTGTTGTATAGTAAATATTTACTTAAATAATTTATCGCCATTTCTATTCAAATACATCTATTTTACATTCAATTGAATCTTCAATATTGCTATCATAGCTAATCATTATAGATTCTTTTATAGAACTATTGCTTGAAATAATAAATTCTTGATCATTATTTAGTATTTCTATTATTCCATTTTTACTTAAACAATTTAAATACACTTTTTGATCATTAAAAGCATTATTAAATAATTCAAAATTAATTATATTTTCATAAGTTAATTTAGTTGAAGGTATATAAAAAGTATTTCTAGAAGTTAAATATGTATCATTATAAATATCTTTATTATTTAAATATAAACTTTTAAAATATACATTTCCATATAAATCATTTTGAGTAGCTTCACTCATAAGAATTGAACTTAAACCTATAAATCCAATTATTGTTAAACTTATAGCTATAAATAATAAAACTTTATTTTTCATACAATCACCTTTAGATTAATTATAATTAATTCAAAGAAAATAAAATGTAGAAAAAAAGGATAGTTTTAGCTATCCTTAAGAAAATGTTTTGATAAAGATTTATCTTTATTATTTAAATAATAATCTGTATTAGTTAATACATATATAAGTTCTTTATTACTTTTAAAATCATATTTTATCTTTTTATTGTTTGCTTTTATCTCTTTTACTATTCTAATTAAATAATCAAGGGCAACCATTATTTGAGCTCCAACTGTAATTGATGCTCCAAATAAAACAATTATATCTTCATAAGTAACAAATATATTTAACCAATTTTTTAAAAAATTTATTTGAATAAAATTCATTAAATTATATT
>ENA-ORMX01000130-ORMX01000130.1-human-gut-metagenome-genome-assembly--contig:-NODE-130-length-54534-cov-32.484645_pt1 | contig 54534 bp, 54 predicted proteins | sample MGYA00242108_ERZ509007 | MGnify/ENA primary metagenome ERZ509007 (study PRJEB26280, sample SAMEA2338745) | human gut metagenome | biome: human gut; feature: human-associated habitat; material: faeces...
CAGCAATTCAAGCAAGCTTGATTGCATTCGCCTTGCACGATGATTCAGCCCGCACTTGCTAAATTCGAGACTTTAGTTATTTTACAATTCAACTTGTTGCCCCGTTCAGCTCAGACCGCCAACGGGGGTAAGACAAATGGGTGGTTCTAAAAATTCTGTTTTTAGAGTTCTGCCATTCTGAAATGTGGTTTGCACGCTATGATAGTGCACAAATCCCTGTTTCAGAATTGTTAGAGCAACCCAAATTTGAACACCAACTTAAATATGCAAACAGACAAGCGTACACTCTTGTTGCCACCGTGCAAAATAAATATTGGTTTGAATGTGGTGGCCCGTCGTGCCGACGGTTATCATGATCTTGAAACCGTGTTTTATCCTGTGCCGTTGCGTGACAATCTTGAATTTAAGATTTCAGACGACGATACCGCGCCTTACACGCTGGCCACGGGCGGTGTGCCTGTGGCAGGTGACGCCTCCGACAATTTGGTGGTAAAGGTGTATATGTCGCTCAAAAAGGAGTTTGACTTGCCGCCCTTGGACATCTATCTTTACAAGCACATACCGATGGGAGCCGGACTTGGTGGGGGCAGCAGTGATGCCGCCATAATGATGACAGGGCTGAACGAAACCTTTGAACTCGGTATGTCAGAGGCCGAAATGGAACAGCGAATGGCCAGTTTTGGAGCCGATTGCGCTTTCTTTGTAAAGTGCCGGCCTGCTTATGCCACGGGCATAGGCGACAGGTTGCAGCCAATTTCGCTTTCGCTCAAGGGCAAGCACATCGTGTTGGTAAAGCCCGATGTGTTTGTGTCGACCAAGGAGGCTTATGCACAGATAGTGCCCAAACCGGCCGACTATCCGCTAATTGAGGCCATCGCCCAGCCGGTGACGGAGTGGCGACGTCTGGTGGTGAACGACTTTGAGGCATCGGTCTTTCCCAATCACCCGGAATTGGCAGCCATCAAACAGACACTTTACGACATGGGGGCACAGTATGCAGCCATGAGTGGCAGCGGCAGCACAATATTTGGCTTGTTTGACCGTCCTGTGCCAGAGGCGGCAGAGGTCTTTGACAAGCATTTTGTCTTTGTAAAGCAGTTTGCCAAATGATCTACTATTTTTCGGGTACCGGCAATTCGTACAAAGTGGCAGCCCAGTTGGCTCAAAGCACCTCGACGAAGTTGGCCGACATGAGTAGTGTGGCGGTTGATGTTCTGGTGTGTGACGATGCGGTGGTGGGCTTTGTGCTACCCGTCTATGCTTGGGGCCTGCCCGTGTTTGTAGAGCAGTTTGTCAAGTCATTGCCGCGTGGCGTCAGGCACAAGTACGTTTATGCTGTGCTGACCTGCGGTGACGACATGGGGTATGCCGACGCGCTATTGCGCAAGGTGCTGAAGCGTGTGGGGTGGCAGCTCGATGCCGTTTATGTGGTACAGATGCGCAATACTTATGTATGTTTGCCGGGGTTCGATGTGGACAGTCCTGACGTGCAACAATGTAAAGACCGCGCCTTCGGCCAGCGCATGGCACATGTGGCGGCGTGTGTGGCCAGCCGGGCACCGTTTGACGAGCGTGAAATGCTACGTGGAGCATGGCCCTGGCTGAAAAGTTATGTATTGCGCCCGCTCTTTAACAAGTTGCTGATAAGCGACCGCCGCTTCAGCGTAGATGCCAGTGTCTGCAGCCAATGTGGTGCCTGTGTGCGCCGTTGTCCGTTGGGCAATATGCGTATGGGGGCAGACGGTTGGCCGCAATGGCATGCCGGCAAATGCACGCATTGCTTGCGTTGCTACCATATCTGTCCGCACCATGCCATAAGCTACGGAAAATTTACGCGTGGCAAGGGTCAGGTGAAAATAAATTTATAATTTTGCCGTCCGCTAAGCGGGCGCACTTATCTTGTCGGCATGCAATATGTGATGTCGACAGATATAGAACGGCATGCAAGATGCGTTAATGTAAAACGTCCGTTTGGTGCAAGTAGAACAATAAAACAATACGACTAACAATGAACAACGAATGGTTTGAGTGTAAGGTAAAGTATGAAAAGACTATGGAAAATGGTCTTGTAAAGAAGGTGACAGAGCCTTATTTGGTAGACGCCTTGAACTTTACCGAAGCTGAAGCACGCATTATAGAAGAGATAACTCCCTTTATGACCGGCGCCTTTGAGGTGAGCGACATCAAGCGCGCCCACTATGCCGAACTGTTTGAGGCCCCTGGCGATGACAGCGCCGACAAGTTTTTCCGTGCCAAACTGCTCTTTATCACACTCGACGAAAAGAGTGGCAAGGAGAAGAAGACCTCGCAGAATGTGCTTGTGCAGGCTGCCGATTTGCGCGATTCGATCAAGCGCCTTGACGAGGGTATGAAAGGCTCGATGATGGACTACACCATAGCCTCGGTTACCGAAACGGCTATTATGGACATATTCCACTACGTTGTACACCACAAAAAGGCTGGTGAGGACAAGCCCGAGTATGAGGCTTGACAGCAACACTGCCGGATATTAAAGCCGCTCTCAGGCGTGGCGTAGGGTAATGAGTTGACAAGTTAACGGGCAAATAAGTAGAAATCTATTATTTTGAGGCTATGATACATCTTAACGAAGTAAGGGCTACGGTAAAGCAAGGCGTAGAACTTGTAGCCGTGTCAAAATTCCACCCGGCGGCACTCATCAAGGAGGCTTATGACCAGGGCCAACGCATGTTTGGCGAGAGCCGCGTACAGGAACTGCAGGCCAAACACGAGGCTTTGCCGGCCGACATACAATGGCATTTTATCGGTCATCTGCAGCCTAACAAGGTGAAATATATTGCGCCATACATCTCGCTCATACATGCTGTGGACAGCTACAAACTGCTGGCCGAAATAAACAAGCAGGCGGCTAAGCATAACCGCGTGATACCCTGTTTGCTCGAATTGCACATAGCGCAGGAAGAGAGCAAGTATGGCTTTACGCCCGAGGCCTGCACAGCCTTGCTTGAAGATGGGGCGTGGCGCGCATTGAAAAACGTGCAGATAGCCGGTTTGATGTGTATGGCTTCGAACACGCCCGACATGGTGCAGGTGCGGAGCGAGTTTCATCAAGCCCGCGTGTATTTTGACGAGTTGAAACAGCGTTTCTTTGCTGACGACCCGCACTTTTGTGAGCGTTCGTGGGGCATGTCGCACGACTATGATGTGGCCATGGACGAGGGCGCAACACTTGTGCGCGTGGGTACCGCCATCTTTGGCGAAAGAGAATATTAAAAACAGCCCTGAGGCACAGCATAACAGAAAAGAGCCCGGCCAAAATCCTTTAGTGGTGTTGGCCGGGCTTGGTGTGTGAATATAGAAACTGCACGTGTGGCACCGTTAAAATATAGGTGAGTACCCCAGGCGAGCATCTGTGTGCGAATAAGATAAACAGTGCCTTTTGTGTATAGCTCAGAAAGAATACGTAACTTTGCAGCGTGACAAGATATGACGCTTGCCACGCATACAAAACTAAACAAATATGACGAGAATGCAGACCATCGCCCTATTTGACCTGGACGGCGTGATTGTTGACACGGAAGGGCAGTACACGTTGTTTTGGGAAAAAGTAGGCAAACGTGATTTTCCCGAAACGGAGGATTTTGCAGCACGTATCAAAGGACACACGCTCAAGCAAATCGTTGGCGAATATTACCCCAATGATGCAGAAAAGCGGCAGCAGGTGATAGAAGAGTTGTGGCAGTTTGAACGCGAAATGGACTTTCCATATATAAAAGGTGCGGTGACTTTTGTCAGAGCATTGCGTGAGGCCAAAATTCCTGTGGCAGTTGTTACAAGCTCTGATAATAAAAAGATGCAGTGCCTGTTCAAGTGTCACCCCGAATTGCCGGAGCTGTTCGACCGCATATTTACCGCAGAGGACGCACGGCGCTCAAAGCCCGCTCCCGATTGCTACATTGATGCTGCAAGGGCTTTGGGCGGAAATGCACAAAATGCAGTAGTGTTTGAGGACTCTATTAGTGGCTTGCAGGCTGGTCGCAACAGCGGTGCGCTGGTGGTAGGGCTGACTACAACGAATAGCGCAAAGGTGATAGAGCCGTTGTGCGACAAGGTGATAAATGATTTTACTGAAATAACCGTTGTACAGATGTGCAACTTATTAAATAATAAATAATAATGCCAGGATATTTAGTTGACGATACGCGCAAGGTGACGACGCATCGTTTGAAGGAAATGAAAGCAGAGGGCAAGAAAATTGCCATGCTCACTTCGTACGACTTTACAACCGCTAAGATTGTGGACGAGGCCGGTGTAGATATGATATTGATAGGCGACAGCGCCTCTAATGTGATGGCTGGCAACATGACCACGCTCCCCATTACGCTCGACCAAATGATTTATCATGCCCGATCGGTGGCACGTGCGGTAAAACGTGCGCTCGTGGTGTGCGACATGCCTTTCGGCACCTATCAGATTGACGAAAAGGAAGCCGTGCGCAATGCCATACGCATAATGAAAGAAACGGGTTGTGATGCCGTGAAACTTGAGGGCGGTGTCGAGATAATAGAGGGCGTAAAGCGCATACTCGATGCAGGCATTCCTGTTGTTGGACATCTGGGTCTGACACCACAAAGCATCAATAAATTTGGCACCTACGCCGTGCGTGCCAAGGAAGATGCTGAGGCCGAAAAGCTGCTGTCGGACGTGAAACTCTTGGCTGAGGTGGGCTGCTGTGCCGTGGTGTTGGAGAAAATTCCCGCCGCACTCTGCCAAAAAGCTGTCGAAAGCGTAGATATCCCCATCATAGGTATTGGTGCCGGACCGGCCGACGGTCAAGTGCTTGTAGTGGACGATATGTTGGGCAAGAACAATGGTTTCTCGCCAAAATTCTTGCGTCGTTACGCCGATTTGCACACCATTATGACAGACGCTATTGGAGCGTATGTGGCAGATGTGAAGACGGGCGACTTCCCGAATGCTAACGAAAGCTATTAAAACAAACGCTTATGGCGGAACGTCCTTTGATTGCACGTCATTGGGCGGGTGCCGCATCTGGTGTTGAAATGATGAGTACACAAGTTCACAACCGGTTGTCGAGTTCGCGCTTTATCAATATGTGCGTAGCCAACTGGTTCTTGCATATTTTTATATTCGCCACAGTGCCGTTGCTTGCTGTCCTGGTCGAAAATTTGGGTGGTACACCCGCGTGGACGGGGTATGCTGTGCTGGCTTTTGCTGTGGGCATGGTAATTCCTGGTCCGTTTGGTGCACACCTGATGGAACGGCGTTCCCGTAAGGAAGTGTTCTTGAAGGCGGCACTGGTGGCAGGTCCCGTAGTGACATTGCTTGGCTATATGTTTTGCGTGCATAACCTCGAAAGCATTGTGGCATTGCAACTGTTGCAAGGAATGGCTTTTGGCGTGGCACAAACGGCCCTCGGTACGACTTTGGTCAACGATATATTGCTGTCGAAACAGCGTAACCGTGGTGACATTATTTATGGTTGGGCCGGTCGCTTGGGCATTCCCTTGGGACTGTTCTTGGGTTATGTGTTGTTGCAGGTCATGACAGTCGACTTGGCATTTTGGTGGACGCTTGTGCCTTGTGCTTTGGCTTTTCTGCTTGTAGCACAAACCACAGTGCCGGTCAAGGCTCCGGTCAAGGTGCCGTTGGTAACGCTCGACCGCTTCTTCTTGCCCAGTTCGATGCACTTGGGGCTGACCATGTTCGCTGCGCCATGGGTGTTCGGACGCATGGCCGGTTTGATGTTGAATGCGTGGCCCTGTCTGTGCATGGCTCTTGGCGTGTTGGCAGCCTTTTTGGTGCAGCTGTTCGTAAGACGCCGTATGGGGCAACGCGGCATTGTGTCGTTTGCCTATTTACTTATAATGTTGGCATCGTGCATGTTGCCTGTCAATTCTTTCGCCGTTGTCAGCGTGGCTTATGGCTTGCTCGGCTTTGGCGTAGGGGCGGTGTCGTCGCGTCACCTTATGGATTGGGTCGTATCGGCGCAACATTGTCAGCGTGGCACGGCACAGAATACCTATATTCTGACATGGCGTATGGCTTTTTCCCTGGGCTTTTTGTTCAGTGCTTGTGGTGTGTCAGATAATTTTACTGTCGATTTTACACTCTGTGCAGTAGGCCTTGCAGCTTATGTTCTTTGGGTGGGGCCGAAAACTGGTGGCACGGAATAAACGCGCTCACCTTGCACTTTGGCTATCGCCCAAGATAGGCTGCGGTTCAGCAATAAAAACGAAAGTTTTGAGACTTTCGTTTTGTATTGCGCTCACCTTGCCCTTTGGCTATCGCCCAAGATAGGCTGCGGTTCGGCAATAAAAACGAAAGTTTTGAGACTTTCGTTTTGTATTGCGCTCACCTTGCACTATCTTTGCAGACTAAAATAAGAAAGAAACAATACAAGAAATATGAAATTTACCGAACGTAACGGACTTAACTTATACAAGGTTAATGAAGAGGTGCTCAATGAGTGGGACAAGCAGGACTTGTTCCATAAGAGCATGAATGAACGCGAAGGTTGTCCTTCTTTTGTATTCTTTGAAGGTCCTCCTTCTGCCAATGGACACCCCGGTATTCATCATGTGATGGCACGTACCATTAAGGACGTGTTCTGCCGCTACAAAACTATGCAAGGCTTTCAAGTAAAGCGCAAGGCTGGTTGGGACACACATGGTCTGCCTGTTGAACTTGGAGTAGAGAAAGAACTGGGTATAACCAAGGAGGATATCGGTAAAACTATTTCTATTGAGGATTATAATGCCCGTTGCCGTCAGAATGTGATGAAGTTCACACAAGAGTGGACAGACCTCAGTCACCTGATGGGCTATTGGGTAGATATGGAACACCCGTATATCACATACGAAAACTCGTATATCGAAACCTTGTGGTGGCTTCTCGGCCAACTCTATAAAAAAGGGTTGCTGTACAAAGGCTATACCATACAGCCTTACTCGCCTGCTGCAGGTACGGGATTGAGTTCGCACGAACTTAACCAGCCGGGCTGCTATCGCGATGTAAAGGATACTACCGTTACGGCTCAGTTCGCCATTCTCGATCCTAAACCCGAGATGACGAAGTTCGGCAAGCCATACTTCTTGGCTTGGACAACAACGCCCTGGACTCTGCCTTCGAACACCGCATTGTGTGTTGGTCCGAACATTGACTATGTGGCAGTTGAAACATTCAACCCCTACAATGGCGAGCCCATGACCGCAGTTGTGGCCAAGGCGCGTGTGGCAGCTTATTTCAAGCCCGAGGGCGAGAATGCCGACTTTGACGCTTACAAACACGGCGACAAGGTGATACCTTACCGCATTGTGGGCGAGTGGAAGGGCTCAGAACTCGTGGGCATGCACTACAAGCAGTTGATGCCTTGGGTTAAACCCACCGAGAAGGTTGAAGACAATTCACCCGCATGGGTTAGCGCTTATGCTGCTGCCCACCCCGACAAGTGCTTTACTTCAGGCATCGACAAGTTTGTTGAACTTGCCGAAGAAGCCTTCCGTGTTATTCCGGGCGACTATGTGACAACCGAAGACGGTACAGGTATTGTACATATAGCGCCAACCTTCGGTGCCGACGATGCCAAGGTGGCCAAGGCTGCCGGCATACCTTCGCTCTTCTTGATAAACAAGGCGGGCGAAACACGTCCGATGGTAGACCTTACCGGCAAGTACTATGTGCTCGACGAGTTGTGCGACAACTTTGTAGCCAAGTGCGTAGACGTTGAGGCTTACAGCCATCATGCCGGCGATTATGTGAAGAATGCTTACGCTCCCGAATTTAACAAGGACGGAAAATATGACGAAAAGGCTGCCGCCAAGGCAGAGGACTTGAATATCGTTATTTGCCTGGAAATGAAACAGGCTGGTGAGGCATTCAAAATTGAGAAACATGTGCACAACTATCCGCATTGTTGGCGCACAGACAAACCTATCCTCTATTATCCGCTCGACAGCTGGTTCATTCGCAGCTCAGCCCTTAAGGAGCGCATGATGGAGTTGAACAATGGCATTCATTGGAAACCTGCCAGCACAGGTTCGGGCCGTTTTGGCAAATGGCTTGAAAACCTTAACGACTGGAACTTGAGCCGTTCGCGTTATTGGGGCACCCCGTTGCCTATTTGGCGCAATGCCGAGACACGCGAGGAAATATGCATCAGTTCGCTCGAGCAACTCAATGCCGAGATTGAAAAGAGTGTGGCTGCAGGTTTCATGACCTCAAATCCGTTGAAGGACAAAGGCTTCGTTCCGGGCGACTATTCAGCCGACAACTATCACCGCATAGATTTGCACCGTCCTTACGTAGACAATATCATATTGGTATCACCTTCGGGCAAGCCCATGAAGCGTGAGAGCGATTTGATAGACGTATGGTTCGACTCAGGTTCAATGCCTTACGCGCAAATCCACTATCCGTTTGAAAACAAGGAACTGCTCGACAACCGTACCGTCTACCCCGCCGATTTCATAGCCGAGGGCGTAGACCAAACACGTGGCTGGTTCTTCACATTGCATGCCATTGCCACAATGGTGTTCGACAGCGTGGCATTCAAGGCAGTAATAAGCAATGGCTTGGTGCTCGACAAGAATGGCAACAAGATGTCGAAACGTCTTGGCAATGCCGTAGAGCCATTTGGCGCAATCAAAAAGTACGGTTCCGACCCCTTGCGTTGGTACATGATAACCAATTCTTCGCCTTGGGACAATCTCAAGTTCGACGAAGAGGGCGTGCAGGAAGTTGCCCGCACATTCTTCGGCAAGCTCTATCAGACGTATTCGTTCTTTGCCATGTATGCCAATGTCGACAACTTCGACCCCGCAGCACCGCAAGTGCCAATGAATGAGCGTCCAGAGATAGACCGTTGGATCTTGTCAGAACTCAACACGCTCATCAGCGAGGTGACTGCTGACTACGAAGACTACGAACCCACCAAGGCTGGTCGTTTGATACAGACATTTGTCATCGACAACTTGTCAAACTGGCATGTGCGTTTGAGCCGCAAGCGCTTCTGGGGTGGTGGCATGAACACCGACAAGCTGAGTGCTTATCAAACACTCTACACCTGTTTGCTCACCGTGGCCAAGTTGATGGCTCCTATCGCCCCCTTCTATGCCGACCGCCTTTATAGCGATCTCACGGCAGGCGTCAAGGGCGCTGCTGAGAGTGTGCATCTCGCCACATTCCCCAAGGCCGACGAGGCTTGCATAGACAAGGCACTTGAGCGCCGCATGGAACTGGCTCAGAAAGTGTCGTCAATGACTCTGTCGTTGCGTAAAAAAGAGCACGTCATCGTACGCCAGCCCCTGCAGTGCATATCAATTCCCGTAACCGACACCCAGTTGCGTGAAGACTTGGCAGCTGTCAGCCAGCTCATTCTTGACGAAGTCAATGTAAAGGAACTGCGCTATGCCGACGCCAATATGCTGGAGAAGAAAGTAAAGTGCAACTTCCGCGTAATGGGCAAGAAGTTTGGCAAACTGATGAAGGCCGTCAATGCCGTGGTTACAGCACTTGGTCAGGACGACATCAACAAACTCGACAGCGAAGGCAAACTCTCAGTCACAGTCGAAGGACAGCCGGTTGAGATAGAGCGTGCCGATGTGGAAATAATCAGCGAGGACATGCCCGGCTGGACAGTGGCCAACGAGGGCGCACTCACTGTGGCACTTGACCTTGAACTCACCCCCGAGCTTCGCAACGAAGGTTTGGCACGCGAAATAGTAAAGCGCATTCAAACCTACCGCAAGGAAAGCGGTTTCGAAATCACCGACCGCATACGTGTGGTGATAGAAAACCAGGCACAGCTTGCTGCAGCGGTTGAGGCTTTCAATGAATATATCGCATCGCAAGTGCTTGCCGACAGCATTGAGGTAGCTGACACACTGCCCGGTGATGCCGCAGAGTTTGACTTTGAAGACTTCAAGGCCAAAATGAGCATTACGCGATAATCAGAACTGTTGGTAATGAGCAAATAAGCGACCACAACGTGAGCCGTCTGGCAGTGTGGTTGCCTATTTGCCCATTGCGTTTTTTAATAATAATGGCGGCAACTGAGCAGCATGCAAGGGTACACATTGCGTGAGCCGTTTGACAGAGTGCCAGCCTGCATAGCCATCTAACACCCTAATAACCATGACGGAAAAGAAACGTTATTCAGACGAGGAACTTGAAGAGTTCAAGCAAATAATCCTCAGCAAACTTGAGCTGGCCAAACGCGACTATCAGCAAATGATGGATACGCTCAGCAATAAAAATGGCAATGATGTGGACGACACCATGCCAACCTATAAAATACTCGAGGAGGGCTCTATGACGCAAACCAAGGAGGAGCTAACCACCATGGCAGCACGTCAGCAAAAGTTTATCCAAGCATTGCAAGCAGCCCTTGTGCGTATTGAAAACAAAACCTACGGCATCTGCCGTGTAACGGGCAAACTCATACCCAAGGAACGTTTGCGTGCAGTACCTCATGCCACACTCAGCATCGAGGCCAAACAAGCACGCGGATAAGCAGGTATGCCTTGGCATTAAAAGCGAGACCGTTTTTGGGACATTTTAAGTTGCCAGAAACGCGCTGCAAAAAACGCAAGCACTAATGGGGGCGACGCGTCCCGCGTCGGGATAGAGAAAGGAGGAAAATACGAACTCTACTAAATAATAGCTGCCTCTTTTCCCGACGCGAGACGCGTCGCCCCCATTAGAGGTTGCGCTTGGTGCTTGAGGGCGTTCGTCCCCTCTTGCTGAAAACCCAACGCGCTGCCTTGGGCTATGGAAGTCATTGGCCCTTCGGCCCGTTCAAGTTAACCCCGAAGCTTGAGTTGCTAACAGAATTAAAGCCAGAATAATCTGCCCCTATTATCAAATGTCAGCATCTTTACATTCAACAAACTCTATGCGTCGTACCATATTGGCCATACTTATTGTGTTGGGAGTCATTGTGATAGACCAACTCATAAAGTTTGACATCAAAACCACCTTCATGCTGCACGAGGACTATGTTGTAGCGCGTGATTGGTTTCATATCCTTTTTACCGAAAATCGTGGCATGGCTTTTGGCATGCAGTTCGTGGGCACCATGTTCTTGGCGCTTTTCCGCGTGGTAGCAATAGGCCTTTTTTGCGTGCTGCTGTCGCGGTTAATACAGCGCAAGGCACCCTATGGCCTGATAGTGTGTGTGGCCATGATAATAGCCGGTGCTGCGGGCAACATCATCGACAACATGTTCTATGGATTGATATTCACCGAAAGCACCCCCTATTTACCCGCCCAGTTAGTGCCCTTTGGCCAGGGTTATGGCAGTTTCTTGTCGGGCAAGGTGGTCGATATGTTCTATTTCCCGTTGTTCACATGGCCCGATTGGGTGCCCTTGTTCGGTGGCAACACCTTCTTTGGCGCCATATTCAATTTTGCCGATGCCTCAATCAGTTGTGGCGCCGTAGCACTCGTGTTGTTCTATCACAAGTATATATCAAACATGGGGCTGCTTAAAAAGTAGACAGCCCCCATCTTTCCGCATATAGTACTTATATGACGAAGTTCTTACGTTTACGTTCAATAATTCTGCTCTTAATATCGGCACTCTGCCTCATGTCGTGCAAGCCAGGCCCCCCCGATGGCGTGCTTGGCGCTGGCAAGATGGAAGATGTGCTCTACGACTACCACATGGCACAAGCCATGGCACAGCAAATGCCAGGTGACAGCATAGCTTATTACACCCGGCTCTATCAGGAAGCGGTGTTCATGAAATATGGCATCACCCAATCCGATTTCGACAAGTCCATGATATGGTATGAGCGCCATGCCGACAAGCTTGGCAAAATATACGCCCGCTTGTCAGAGCGTATGGGCGGCAGTGCTGATGTTACAAACAACGCGCTGCTGCCAGGCTTGCAAACGGCAAGTGGCGACACACTGAACGTATGGCAAGGCCCGTCAAGCATTTTGCTCAACTCTCAAGGTGTAAACCGTTTCGTTTACACCCAGCGTGCCGATACGGCTATAAAAAGTGGCGACCGTCTGGTGCTGATGTTCAATGCTGAGTGGTTCTATCATGAAGGCGAGCACCGCGTCATGATGTATGCCACCATACATTATGCTGGCGATTCGGTGACCACCATGCAGCAGTTTGTGTTTATGAGTGGCAGCCAGCAGATGCAAACCACCATAGGCAAGGGCAAGGTAACGAGCATCGAACTGTTTGCATACCAGTGCGCTCCATGGGACAACCGTGCCCGCATTGTGTCGCTGTCGAACCTGCGCATGTACCGTGTACGTGGTCAGCAGGTGGAACGAGCCACCAGCACCCCGGCGCATGGTGATTCTGTACCACGCCGTCCCGTCAATTTCCAACGTCGCTTGCGCGACAGCCTCATGCGGTCCGACACGGCCAATGAGCGTAAACCGCATTTTGTGTAGATACATACCGCACACATCATGTCACGATTGATAGCATATTCCAGAGTCGTGTTGCCCACGGGGCAAACGTTGCACCGCGAGGTCGTAGAGTTCGCGCACGATGGTCGTCCTGTCAAGCACTATCCGTTGCTTTGCGAACAGCCATTTGTCGAATGGCGCGATGCCACCTATGTTTATGGTGACCAGTTAACGCTGTAATTTGGTGCTTGAAGAAACGCAAGCACTAATGGGGGTGACGCGTCCCGCGTCGGAGATTTTTTCAGCAGCCTCGTCCAGCGGAAAAAGATGCAGCTGTTGTTTAGTAGAGTTCGTGTATTCTTCCTTTCTCTATTCTCTATCCCGACGCGGGACGCGTCGCCCCCATTAGAGCTTGCGTTTAGAGCTTGCGTTTAGTGGTAGCGCTTAGAGGTAGCGTTGGGTCGTAGCGTTTGGAGTTAGCGTTTAGTTACAGAGTCTGTTCACATACAAGTATACAAAAAAAGGAGTATCCATAACGATACTCCTATGTTTAACGTGGGCGTTGACGGATTCGAACCGCCGACCCTCTGCTTGTAAGGCAGATGCTCTGAACCAGCTGAGCTAAACGCCCAAGGTTTTCCTCTAAAGCGATGCAAAAGTACGAACTTATTTTGAATTGACAAATTGTTTCACGACTTTTTTGTGAAACAATTTTGCGTGGCAAAGAATCTTATTGTACGTATCGTGTTGAAAATCATTGCATTATAAGCGTTTGTGAAGTGTGCATATTTTTTACGATTATAGAAGCGCAGAATTTGAAAAGTCGCATTCATTGCATAATGAATAGCAGTCTGTGGTGTGGTAATACAAACTTTTGAATGCCCACTTGCCCGCCACTCTTAAGATTTTATGTACTTTTGCAGAAAGCAACAAACTCCGTTTCATGAAAAAATACGTAAAAGACCTCCGCGTGGCCGAAGTAGAGACCCCGCGCCAGGGATATGTTCTGCTCAAGTTAGAGCCTACAAGCGGCTTGCTGCCCGAAATCTTGCCCGGACAGTTTGTCGAAGTACAAGTGCAAAATTCACCAACCACCCTTTTGCGCCGCCCCATCTCCGTAAACTTTGTCGATTATGACAAGAACCAGTTGTGGCTGCTCATACATGCTGTGGGCGATGGCACCCGTCGTTTGGCTTGCAGCCAGGTGGGCGACATGATAAACTGCATGTTCCCCTTGGGCAATGGTTTCAGCATGCCCGCCACCGACGGGCGCAAAGTGTTGCTCGTTGGCGGAGGCGTCGGCACCGCTCCCTTGCTTTACTTTGGCAAAATGCTGCGCGAGGCAGGTTGCGAACCCGTGTTCTTGCTCGGCGGACGCTCAGCCGGCGACCTTATGCAGCTCGACCTGTTTGAGCAGTACGGCCGTGTGTACGTCACAACCGAAGATGCCTCAAAGGGCGAAAAGGGCTTTGTCACCAACCACAGCATATTGAGTAAGGAACAATTCGACAGCGTGTCAACCTGTGGCCCCAAACCCATGATGGTGGCGGTGGCCCGCTGGGCTGCATCGGCTGGCGTGCCGTGTGAGGCTTCGCTCGAAAACTTGATGGCCTGTGGTCTCGGCGCGTGTCTGTGCTGTGTCGAAAAGATGGCCGATGGCCACAATCTGTGTGTATGTAAGGAAGGACCCGTATTCAAAACCGAAAAACTGTCATGGCTCAATTAAATGTAAAAGTAGGAGGCCTGGACCTCAAAAATCCTGTACTCACGGCGTCAGGCACATTTGGCTATGGCCTCGAATTTGCCGATTTTATCGATCTCAACCGCCTTGGCGGTTTCATAGTGAAGGGCACCACGCTCCACCCTCGCGAGGGCAATGACTATCCGCGTATGGCCGAAACCCCATCGGGCATGCTTAATTGCGTAGGTTTGCAAAACAAGGGCGTCGACTATTTTTGCGAGCATATCTATCCACAGCTCAAGGATATTGACAGCAATGTGCTCGTCAACGTGTCAGGTTCGTCGCCCGAGGATTATGCCGAGTGTGCCGCCCGCATTGATGCGCTCGACCACATACCAGGCATTGAACTCAACATATCGTGTCCGAATGTCAAAGATGGCGGCATGGCCTTTGGCGTTACGTGCGAGGGTGCTGCCAGTGTGGTGCGTGCCGTGCGCCAGCGCTACCACAAGACACTCATTGTCAAGCTCTCGCCCAATGTGACCGACATTGCGTCTATAGCCAAAGCCGTCGAGGCCGAAGGTGCCGACAGTGTGTCGCTCATCAACACCCTGATGGGTATGAGCATCGACATAGAGCGTCGCAAGTCACGTTTGAGCATCGGCACGGGTGGTTTGAGCGGTCCGTGTGTCAAGCCCGTTGCGCTGCGCATGGTGTGGCAGGTAGCCCGTGCGGTCAACATTCCCGTAGTAGGTTTGGGCGGCATCATGAATGCTGCCGATGCCATCGAGTTCTTGATGGCCGGTGCCACAGCCGTTGAAATTGGTACGGCTAATTTCATCGACCCCACCACCACCATACGTGTCATTGACGGCATGAACGAGTGGCTCGACAGTCATGGTGTGAAAGATGTGCACGAAATCATTGGCTGTCTCAAATAGTCAGACTCCCAGCGATTAAGAGCTAATCCCGACATAAGTATAGCCTCAAAGGCTGACGCCGTAGTGTTGCAAAAAGCAGCGCTACGGCGTCAGTTTGTTTACGCATATCCAGGCTTCGCCAATATGCCACATGGCGGCTGAAAAAAATGGGACTGTGCATGATAGAGGCTGCTGAAAAATGCCCGACGCGAGACGCGTCGCCCCCATTAGAGCTTGCGTTTCCTGTCAGATTGACAGGTTAAAAAGCGGATTTGAAGCCATGGGAAGAACTGTTATGCCAGGAATTTGCGCTCTAATGGGGGCGACGCGTCTCGCGTCGGGCATTTTTCAACAGCCTCGTCCCACGTCGGTTTTTTCAGCAGTCTCATGATAATACCGAATGGTCCGCACACCGTTTTTGTGATTTTGCCATTTTGTCTGCACTCTACACTTTTTGTCTGCACTGCGCTGATAATCAGGCGTTTTATGAGTGTAGACACCATCTGCACACAACTACACTCGTCTGCACTTTGTCTGCACGATGTCTGCACTCCGTTTAGCACCGTGTCTGCACGCGACCTGCACGCCGAATGTCTGTTACGGGAGGCAGGCGTGCCGTTCGGAGCAACAGATATTACTACCTCCCATAGTTGTTTGGCCGCCTCCTCACAATCAGCACATGGCAGAGTGGGTAGGGTGCAGACAAGTGCAGACAGAGGGTGATGTGATAGTGACAGTGTGTAGATAAAAGTGTAGATAAAAAACGAGTTTGTCTACACTCTTGAAACGATTGATTATCAGCGCAGTGCATACAAAAAGTGCAGAGTGTAGATAATTTGCCGATAAAATGTCGGACGCGTGCGCGCGCGTGAGGCGTCGGCACGGAAGTGAAAGTGGAGTAGGGTTGGGTTTCGTAAAAAAAATAGGGCGTGGCATGCTGCGTATGTGATACTTTCTGTAATTTTGCAAAGGAGACAACAATCTTACTTAAGAGTAGTATATGGCAACAAGTAATATATCATTCGATAAAGACCGGAGCATAAAAGGTTGCATGGCCGATGCCTGGAAAATAGTGGCGCTGAACTGGAAAACTTATTTCATGGCCCTTTTGCCGTGGACCATCTTTGCAGGCATGGCGCAAGCCTTTTTGATAGAAATGTGCAAACAGTACATTTGCCAGCATGCTGTGCCCGCCTATTTGCTGTGGCAACAAGGCGCGCCGCACGAGTTGGCCAAGGCTGTCAGCCTGCCCGTATGGCACGAAGCATTGTATCTGGTGCTGGCGTTGTTTGTTGCCTTGGTTGCCACGTTGGGCTTCGTGGCCCGTGTGTTCAAACTCATTCGGTGCTACAAGGCACAGGGGGAAATTGACGGTCGGGGGAGTTTTATGCTCGACAAGTCGGACCGCCAAACGTTGAAGCGGCTGTTTCAGTCGGTGGTGATTTTTGCCGTGGCCGTTTTGGTGATTGGTGCACCTTTTGTTTATGCCGCCGTCAAGTGGCAGGTGTGGGTTGTGGCAGTATATGCTTTGATCGTGTTGTATTTGTTGTCGGCATTTGCGATATTCACGTTGAGGTATGCACTGTATATGGTGCCTTTTAAGTTGGCCATGTGCTATGCCCTAAAGCGTGCTTTCGGTTTGACATTCAATTTGATGTTGTTGACAGCTATCCCCGTGGGGTTGTGCGCTGTGGTGCTGCTTATGCCCGTGTTGGTGTATGTTTGTACCAGTGTGGCCGCGGTCAAGTCCCAACTTATGGGTGATGCCATGGGGTTGCCTTCATTTGTAACGGTGTTGTTTTTCGTGCTCAATACCATCGGTATGGCAGCCTCTTTGCTCGTGTCCACTTATAGCGTGTGGGCGTTGGGCTTGAAGGTGAATGTGGCAAAGTGATGTGCGCAAGCATCTTTTTTTGATAATGGTTGCCGTTTGGTGGAACGTAAATAAGCGAACGGACTCAAACACTTATTCAAGCGCTTGTTCAAGTGTCAAACGCAAGCACTAATGGGGGCGACGCGTCCCGCGTCGGAAAAATAAGGCAAAGGCTCACAGACAGGCGTGTAAATAGTGCTGTCTGTGAGCTTTTGTTTAGTGTATGAGCATTGTGTCTTCCGTGGAACGATGCTGCTGAAAAAACCGACGCGGGACGCGTCGCCCCCATTAGAGGTAGCGTTTCTTAATAAGATAGGCTGCGGTTCGGATATGAAAACGAAAGTTTTGGGACTTTCGTTTTGAATATCGCTCACCTTGCACTATCTTTGCAGAGGTTATTACAGATTTTTATGAAGAATGAACAATTAAAGCCTGACTATATATTTGAAACAAGTTGGGAAGTTTGTAATAAGGTGGGCGGCATCTATACGGTGCTCTCATCGCGTGCCAAGACACTTATGTCTGTTTATCAGGACAAACTCGTGTTTATCGGTCCTGATTTGAAGCAACCTACGGCTAATGTTGATTTTTGTGAAGATGAAGGGTTGTTGCCAACATGGAAGAAAGCGGCAGCAGACTTAGGACTTAAATGTAGAATTGGCCGTTGGAATGTACCGGGCAAGCCTGTGGCTGTGCTCGTTGATTTTGCCCCCTTTTTTGAAATTAAAGATGAGATCTATGCCGAGGCATGGGATCTCTTTCGTGTTGACTCACTCCACGCCTATGGCGACTATGATGAGGCATCGATGTTTTCGTATGCAGCCGGTCGCTTTGTCGAGGCCGTGGTGTCGCTCTGCCTGACTCCCGCCGACAAGGTGGTGTACCAGGCACACGAGTGGATGTCGGGACTGGGTATGCTTTTCCTTAAAAAACACATGCCCCGCGTGGCAACCATATTTACAACCCATGCCACCAGTATAGGCCGCTCTATATGCGGTAATGACAAGCAGCTGTATGCTTACTTCGATGGCTACAACGGCGACCAAATGGCGCAAGAACTGCACATGGAGGCCAAACATAGCATCGAAAAGCAAAGTGCATGGCATGCCGACTGCTTTACAACCGTGAGCCGCTTTACCGACCGCGAGTGCAAGCAGTTGCTCGACAAGCCAGTAGATGTGGTGCTGCCAAATGGCTTTGAAAACGATTTCGTACCCCAAGGCGCGCAATTTACCAAGGTGCGCAAACAGGCTCGTCGCTGCATACTCGATGTGGCTTCAGCACTCACAGGCAGCGCGCTGCCCGATGATACGCTGATTGTTTCGACCAGCGGACGCAATGACTACCGCTGCAAGGGCTTTGACGTATTTCTGGAGTCGATGGCCGAACTCCGTGCACAGCTTAACGACATACCGGGCAAGCAGCAGGTGCTGGCCCTGATAGAGGTGCCGTGCTGGCTCGAAGGACCGCGCGCCGACCTGCAAGAAGCCCTGCTGAAGGGTAAACTCGGTCAGGCCAAGCCACTGCCCAACCCCATTATCACGCATGACTTGCATAACCTGGACGAGGACCGCATAGTGGCCACTATCCGCCATTTGGGCTTTGAAAACCGTCCCGAAGACAAGGTAAAGGTGATACTCGTGCCTTGCTATCTCGAGGGTAATGATGGCATATTCAATATGCCTTATTATCACCTGCTTGCTGCCAACGACCTGGCGCTTTACCCCTCATACTATGAGCCGTGGGGCTATACGCCGCTTGAGAGTTGTGCCTTCCACACCCCATGTGTAACCACCGACCTCAGTGGCTTTGGCCAATGGGTGGACGAGGTGCTTGGTCATGAGGGCACATTGAATGATGGCGTGCATGTGATACACCGCGATGACAGCAACTACTTTGAGGTGGCACACCAGATGTGCGAAACTGTCAAACAACTGCTTGGCACCCCCGTGCGCAAGCGTACCGCCACACGCAACAAGGCGGCTGCCTTGGCCGACAAGGCGCAGTGGAAGCACTTTGTCAAGTACTATTACGAAGCATACCACTTTGCTTTGTCGAGAGTAGAATTATCAACTAATGAAAATTGACTAACTATCATATTATGAACATCAAAATTAGCAACGCTAACCAACCTTCATGGAAGGTGGTCAACGTGAAAAGCCACATTCCTGAGGCTCTGAAGAAGTTGGACGAACTGGCCCATAACCTTTGGTGGTCTTGGAACACAGAAGCCATGCAGCTTTTTGCCAGTCTTGACGAAGACCTTTGGAAGAAGGTTAACAAGAACCCTATCGACCTGCTCCGCAGCATCGATTATGACCGTCTGATCGAATTGTCAAAAGATGGCGAAACCATTGCCCGCATGGACAAGGTGTATGGCGACTTCCGCAAGTACATGGACGTAAAGCCCGATGCCAAGCGCGCTTCGGTAGCTTACTTCTGCATGGAGTATGGTTTGAACCATGTGCTCAAAATCTATTCAGGTGGTCTTGGCATCTTGGCCGGTGACTATTTGAAGGAGGCTTCGGATAGCAATGTCGATATGGTGGCCGTAGGTTTCCTTTTCCGTTATGGTTACTTTACACAGAGCCTCTCAATGGACGGTCAGCAAATTGCCAACTACGAGGCTCAGGACTTTGACCGCCTGCCCATCGAGCGCGTGCTCGACAAGGATGGCAATCAGGTGATTGTTAACGTGCCTTATCCCAACTTTATGGTGCACGCCGCACTTTGGGTGGCTAACGTGGGACGTATCAAGCTTTATTTGCTCGATACCGACAACGGCATGAACTCAGAGTTCGACCGCCGCATCACACACTCACTCTATGGTGGCGACTGGGAAAACCGTATCAAGCAAGAGTATTTGCTCGGTATTGGTGGTATGTTGGCCCTCAAGCAGTTGGGCATCAAGAAGGATATTTACCACTGCAATGAAGGTCACGCCGCATTGTGCAACGTGCAGCGCCTGGCCGAATATGTTGAGAGCGGCATGACATTTGACGAGGCTCTCGAATTGGTTCGCGCCTCTTCACTCTACACCGTTCACACCCCCGTGCCCGCAGGTCACGACTATTTTGACGAAGGCTTGTTCAACAAGTACATGAACCAGTTCCCCGCACGCCTTGGCATTTCGTGGGACGAGTTTATGGGACTTGGCCGCACCAATCCTGACGATAAGGGTGAGAAGTTCTGTATGTCAACCTTCCTTTGCAAGACTTGCCAGGAGGTTAATGGTGTAAGCTGGCTCCACGGCCGTGTAAGCCAGCAGATGTTCAAGGACATTTGGCCTGGCTATCTGCCCAGCTATACACACCCCGATCATACCGAACGCAGCCACGACGAGTGGTTCAAGATCTACAATCCGCATCCTGAGGAGAGCCACGTGGGCTATGTGACCAATGGTGTGCACTTCCCCACATGGTGTGCCAAGGAATGGCAGGCCGTATATGCCAAGTATCTGGGTAAGGATTACATCTACGACCAGAGCAACAGCAAGATTTGGGAGAAGATTTACAATGTGCCCGATGAGGTTATCTGGAACACCCGTGTACTGCTGAAGAACAAGCTCATTGACTATATCCGTGCCCGTTTCCGCGAGAACTGGCTGCGCAACCAGGGTGACCCCTCATTGGTGGTAAGCTTGCTCGACAAGATTAACCCCAATGCGTTGCTCATTGGTTTTGCACGCCGCTTTGCTACATACAAGCGTGCTCACTTGCTCTTCTCAGACCTCGACCGTCTGTCTAAGATTGTCAACAACCCCGACTACCCTGTGCAGTTCCTCTTTGCAGGTAAGGCACACCCCGCCGATGGCGCCGGTCAGGGTTTGATAAAGAAGATCTACGACATCTCGCAGCGTCCTGAGTTTATGGGTAAGATTCTCTTCATCGACAACTACGACATGCAGTTGGCACGCCGCCTTGTGTCGGGTGTAGATATCTGGATGAATACACCGACCCGTCCGCTCGAGGCCAGTGGTACATCAGGCGAAAAGGCCTTGATGAATGGTGTGATTAACCTCAGTGTGCTCGATGGCTGGTGGTACGAAGGCTACCGCGAGGGTGCAGGTTGGGCACTTACCGACCGTCGCACATACGAGAACCAGGAGCACCAGGACAAGCTCGATGCTTCAACCATCTACTCTATGCTTGAGCAGGAGATTATTCCGCTTTACTACGCACGCAACCGCAAGGGCTATTCTGAAAACTGGGTGCGCACGGTGAAGAACTCTATCGCTTGCATTGCACCGCAGTACACCATGAAGCGCCAGCTCGACGACTACTACGACCGCTTCTACAACCCCGAGGCTGCTCGTTTCAAAACTTTGACCGCTCACGACAACCAGCTGGCTAAGGACATTGCCTCATGGAAGGAAAGCGTGGCACAGCGTTGGGACAACATTCGCGTGGTAAGCAGCGAACGCAGCGAAAACTTGCAGGATGGCGCACTTGTCAGCGGCAAGGAATTCTCTGTTAAACATGTGATTGACGAACAGGGCCTTGACGATGCTATCGGCGTAGATTTCGTGATTATGTCGAGTGCCGAGGGTAGCGAGGAGATTTACACTGTAATGCCTATGAATGTTGTAGGTCGTGAGGGCAATCTCTATACCTTCGAACTGACTTCGAGCGTTGACCTCGCCGGTTCATACAAGGTGGCTTACCGCATGTATCCTAAGAACAAGAACCTGCCCAACCGTCAGGACTTCTGCTATGTGCGCTGGTTTATCTAATACACTCGTTTGTAAATAAAACTTTGGCCACTCCCTTAAAGTTCGCTTTGGGGAGTGGCCTTTGTAAAATCATACTTTTACAATGAAATTACTGAAACATGTTTTGTTGGCGCTTGTGCTGCTGTTGTCCGCTCCAACGGCCATGAATGCACAAGGCAAGTTTGTAGTGCCCGTTACGGGCCGTAAGGTAAGGTTGTGGGTTAGTGACGAACAGGTACTCAGTTTGAGTGCGCAAGAGTATCAAAGCTACTTGAAAACAGCCAAGATATCGTCCAATGCAGCCAACACTGCCATGGTGCGAAAGGTGGGCAAACGTCTTGCCACAGCAGTCGAAACCTATCTGCGCAACAACAATCGCCTCGATGCGATACAGAACTACAGTTGGGAGTTTAACCTGGTGCAGGACAACTCGGCCAATGCGTTTTGTATGCCGGGTGGCAAAATTGTTGTGTATGAGGGCTTGTTGCCTGTAACGCAGAGCGAAGACGCCCTTGCCATTGTGCTCGGTCACGAAATAGCGCATGCGGTGGCCAAGCACTCGGCCGAACAACTCAGCACGCAGGTAAAGCAGCAGGCTGGTGCCAAACTGCTCGGTGCGGTGTTGGGTGCCACAGGGGTGAGCAATACAACTTCGTTGCTCACACAGACGGCCTTTTCGTTAGGTTCGAAGCTTGGCAGCCTTAAATATTCGCGCGACAACGAGAGCGAGGCTGACTACATGGGACTTATTTTTGCCGCTATGGCGGGTTACGACCCCAGTGTGGCCGTCAGCTTTTGGCAGCGTATGGCAAGCAGCTCAACTAACAGCCGTTTGGCTTTTTTGAGTGATCACCCTTCAGATGCCAAGCGTATTGCCAACATTCAGAAGTGGTTGCCTACTGCCTTGAAGTATTACACGCCGGTAAAGACTACCGAGACGACTACCAAAAAGGCTACAAAGCAGAAGAAGTCTGCAAAGAAGAGTGGTACGAAGAAGAAAACGACGGCTAAGAAGAGTAGCAAGAAAAAGAAGTGATTTTGCTTTATTTCCTGATAGTTGCAGTCAGGTAAAACGTAATAATCCGAACAGTCTCAAGCACCAAACGCAAGCATAAAACGCTACTGCAAAACGCTATCACTAATGGGGGCGACGCGTCCCGCGTCGGGCGAGGAGAGAGGAGTCAGCATTTACTAAGCTCTGTTTAGAGTTGTTTATTGCTTTCTTTTTTCCCGACGCGAGACGCGTCGCCCCCATTAGAGGTAGCGTTTTGTGGTAGTGTTTTGTGCTTGCGTTTTATGGTAGCGTTTTGTGCCTTGCATTTTATTGTAGCGTTTGGTACTAACACTTTGCGCTTGAGACTGTTCGGATATTCACGATTTTCTGGACGGCAATATTTATTTGCCTATTTCTTCAGAGAACGAGCCGTCGCTATTATACCATTTACCTTTATAGGGATTGCCCTCTTTGAATGTGCCTGTGAAGTATGAACCATCCTTCAAGGTGTAGGTGCCTTGCTCGTAGTAGCCATTGTTAAAGGTACCTTTATACGTATCGCCATTATCAAACTTCAGCGTGGCATCGCCCGTTTGGTCGTTGCACAAGCCATTGGTAAAGTAACCTGAATAGGTGGCGGCAGGAATGCTGCCATATTTTTCAAATTTGGCCGTACCAAAGCCCTGCGGCAGTGCACCAATCGTATCGGCAATGCTGCCGGTATAGGCATAGTTGCGCATGTTCTTCGGACCAGCGTTTACTGACACCATCAGATTGGTTACCGATTTCTGCACCACTTCTGCTGCCACACTGTCACTGTCAACAGTCACCGATGCGTCTTGGGCCTCACTTCGGTCGTGCCACATGCCGTAACCAAATGCTCCCACAATGACGAGGGCCAGAATACTGCCTATGATGACGGTTTTGTTTGATTTGCCTTTGTGCTCTGTTGTAGGTGTTGTATTGCGACCGTTGGCCTGTGTGGAGGTCTTGGTACTTTTGCCGCCTTTCAAAATGGTGTCGCCATCATCATCGGCCGTCTTGGTAGCAGACTTTGAAGGTTGCGGCTTGGATTGCGGTTTGGGTTGCGGCTTTGTTGGCGTTTCGGCCAGGAACTGTTTGACGTCGGCCACGCATTGCGGACGCATCTTGCGGTTCGGTTTCATGAGCCACTTGATGAGGTCGGCAGTCTTTTTGCTCACGGCGGCAGGCAATTTCAGAGCCTCTGTGGCGTCCTCGTCAATGTCTGATGGCGAGGGCGGTTGTTGCAGTGTGAGCAAGTGGTAAAGTGTGGCACCGAGCGCGTAGAGATCTGTCCACGGACCAAACTTTTCGATGTTCTGTTCCATTTGTTCGGACGGGGCATAACCAGGAGTGCAAGCCAGGGCCGATGAAGTGGAGAGAGAGTTGCCGTCGGCATTGCGCAGCTGTTTGCTCGCACCAAAGTCAATGAGTTGCACGTTGTCTTTGTCGTCAACCATGATGTTGGCAGGCTTGAGGTCGAGGTGCCAAATGCCCTCATTGTGAACCGTTTCGAGCGCATCAAGCACTTGGGCCAGAATGGGCAGCACTTCGGCCTCTGTCATTGGCTGGTGGGTGCGTTTGAGTCGGGTAGACAGACTTTCGCCTTCGATAAAGTCCATCACATAATAGGTGGTGCCGTTCTCGTCGAACAAGTCGTGCACCCGTACAATGTGCTTGTTTTCGAGTTTGCGCAGGCGGCGTGCCTCCTTGCGGAACTTTTCGCGTTGTGCATTGAATGTGCGCTGGTTCTCGGTAAGGCTGATGGAGATGTCAGTTGCATTGTCCATGCGGCCGCACACGCCTTTAATAAAGAGTTCCTTGATGGCAACTCTTTCGTCAAAGGCAGTGTCGATGGCCATGTAGGTATTGCCAAAGCCGCCCGATGCCAGGTATTTTTCTATACGGTATTTGCCATTGGCAAGTGTGGTGCCAATGGCAAGCAACCCCTCGCGGGGGGTGGAATTGTCGGTCATAGTATGGTGCGTCTGTATTTATTTAGTGGGTTGACTGTTTGGTTGACGGGGGAACAGGTTGACGAGTTAACGGGTAAGTTAGTCGTGTCTTTTATGTCCCTTGTCTTTTTGTTTTTGACACAATAAGTTGTGTGCAGAACAAACTTACCTGTCAACCCGTTAACGGATTTATTTATGATGTCGTGTGATGGTGCCTTGTGTGGCATCAGAGTCGTTGCTGTCGGTTGGTTCGGTGGTTTGTTCCACCTTTTGTTCCACCTTTTGGGGCATGGTGGCAGCCGGTGCGTCGGTAGTTTGTTGGGGCTTGTGCCAAAGCATATAGCCTGCGCCGAAACAGAGCAAGATGATGCACACTAATAGGGCTACTAAAGGCCAAGTGTGTTTGGTAGGAGCAGAAGGCTGCTTTGCCGGTTGCGCGTTGGGGGTGAAGAGCTCCTCGTCAGCTTCGGGTTGGGGGGCGGGTTGCAACTTCGTATGTTCAACCTTTTCAACCTCGAACGCCCAACATGAGTGGTTGTCGCGTGTACCGCGTGTGCGACAAGTCTGTTTGAGTGCGTCGATGCGTTGGCCAAGTGGCTGATTGGCAAGCATTATTTGTTGCAAATCATTGTTGTCGAGCTGCTCGACAATGCCGTCGCAGCAGAGCATGAATACATCGCCAGGTGCCACATGGTAGTAAGGTATGACTTTGAACGTGGCCTTGGACATGGTAGGCTGATGAGGTTGCACAGCCCTTGTGATGACATTGCGTTGTGGACAAGTGCGTGCCTCGGCTTCGGTCAGCTCGCCCGCCGCTATCAAGTCGTTGACAAGCGAGTGGTCGCGTGTTTGGTATACCACACCCTTGCCTTGTCTGAATTGGTAAATGCGGCTGTCGCCAATGTGCGCCAACAGTATGCCATCGGTGCAAATGGCCAGGAATGTAAGCGTGGTGCCCATTGTGGCCTTGCCTCCGCTGCTGTCGTCAAACTGTTTGTCGAGTGTGTCAAGTTGACGATAGGCTTCGGCCAACCCCTCGTTGAAGTGCTGTTCCATTTGTTGCGTGGAGCATGGTTCGGGCAGCGTGGTGTGCTGGCCAATGGCTTGCGCCACACAGTTGCTCGCCACCTCGCCATGCGCATGTCCGCCCATGCCGTCGCACACCACAAAAACGTGTGTGGTGCTGGTGGCATGGCCAAGGGCAGGGTAAAGCGCGTCCTCCTGGTTAGGTTTCTGTCCCAGTTCGCTAAAACCTTGTGGAGTCGATATAGTTAAGGGCTTTTGGCTCATTTTGCAAAATCGTTAGCTACGTACATTTGTTGTTCGCCCAGTGTGAGGCAGTCGTTGGCGTTGAGGTAGACAATGTCGTCCTCACACAGTTCGATGCCTTGCAGCAGGGTAGGGTTCTTGCCATGCTCCTCGAGGGTGCAGCGCAGTCCGGTGGCGGTGCATTGCACATTGATAATGGCATGGTGCCGACTCATGTAGCGTGTGTCGTCGGGTATTTGTATTTCGGCATCATTGCCCTCCTTAAGGCGGCCCACCCATTGCTTGCCAAAATGCAGCTGGTAGGTGTGGCTGCCAACGGCCAACGACAGTTTGGGCAGGTAGGCGCCTAACTGTTGCTTGGTGTGGCAGGTGGGGCATTCGGCCGTTTTTTGTTCAATGCCCGCCATGCTGGCCGCGCTTATCAGTGCGCCGCAGGCGGGACATTTAAGTGTAATGTTCATACGCTTGTTAGTTCGTCATTATGCGTCGTATAGTGTGATATCGGCATCGTTGGAGTAGTCGGGCAGGTCGGTGTCAGACTGTGCCATCTGTCCGTAGCCCCCCTCCACATCGTCGGCCGACGGCATGGGCATGTGGCTGTCAGATATGTCGTGCAGTTCGCTGTCGTCTATTTGACCATCGTGGTTGCTGTCGGCCATCATGATGTCCACCTCGCCGTTTTGTGTAACATCTACCAAGGCAACGTGTTCGTCACCCACGCTCACGTGAGCCACGTCCACGGTGTGGCCGTTAAGGTCTACATCGTTTTGTACGGCAATGACGTGAATTTCGGGCGACTCCGTGTCGTCGGCCGCCATTTGTACATTGTTGTTGCCATTGGTGAGCGTGTTCAGCGTCATGTTTTCGCCACGCAGGTCGGTCACTTCATTGTCGTCCACCTCACCGTTGTCGTTGGTGTCGACAAACGAGGCCACCACCCGGTTGTTGTCGTCCATTTTGAAGGCCGCCATGTGGCCGTCCACGGTGCCGATGGCCATGGTGACGGTGCGTCCGTCGTCGGTTGTCATGGTTTCGACACTTTCAATTTGAATGTCGTGCTGTGCGGCATATCCTTGCGTGTGAGTGGCCGGAGTGAGATGCGGCTCATCGTGGTGTGTGGTGTGGCTGCTGTGAGCGTTGTGTGTTGTGGCATCGGCCTTTGGTGTGGCGCTGGCCTCGTGCTGTGCTTGCGTTTTGCTTTCAGCGGCCAGCGTGTCGGCAGTAACTTCCTGCTCGTTGGGCTGCGCAATGGTTTGTACTCTTGCTGCCTCGGCGGTAGCGGTGTCGGCGGCAGCCTCATTATTTTGCTCGTTGGCAAAGGCTTCGCCAGCCCACATGGCACCTGCGCCAGCCATGGCACCTACAAATGAGGAGGCTGCCATACTTTTGAAGTGCAGTTTCTTATCATTGCTTTGCTTTTGGGCTTTGTTGCGTCCTTGTGTGATGGTGTCGTTGTTGTTATACATGGCTTGGTTGTTTTAGATGTTTATGATGCAAAGATCGGTGCTTTGTCGCCTTTTGTCAATGGTTATAGCGTTTCAAAGTATGAAATACGTGTTTGGCGTGACGAAATCACCTTTTGGGGTTCCAATTCATTACGTGCATGTTGTTGTCAAAGCGTCCCCACATCACGGGGTGCTGCTTGCCCTTGGTAGCCTTGGCCACGTTGACTGCCACAAAGTCGAAGAGTTCCTTCGCCTCCACAATGCGGTTGCGGTTATTGTCGGCTCCGCCTTTCAAGCCGCGCAGCAGGTAGCGCGTAAACTGCCCGTTGCGCCCGTACGGATTCTCGCGCGAGGTCTCGTTGGTGCGCGACGAGAGAAACAGCATCACCCCCTCGGTTTTGTCAAACGAACTTTGTGCGGAGGCGACAGCGTTGCTGTCGTGGCGCAGGCCGCCGGCATAGCAAGCATCAATAAACAGCAGTTTGTTGTTGGCGCGGCAGCCTTTAATGATTTTGGCTATCTCGCCATAACTGATGCAGGTAGACGCCCCTCGTGTGTCGTAGGCGCACAATCCGCCTTTGCTGCCGTGTCCGCTGAAGAAGAACACCACCACGTCGTCGGCCTCCGCTTGTGCAAAGACATTTTTCAGCGTTGTGCAGATGCTCTGCCGTGTGGCATTTTTCCCCGTCAGCAGTGTGACGTGCGTAGTGTGTGTGCGGTAGAGCGCCGCCATGTCGGTTGCATCATTCTCGGTTTGCCGCAAGGGGTTGATGTATTGGTATTTGGCTATGCCCACCGACACCACATAGATGGTGCGGGCAGGCAGCAGGTGGGGGAGCAGTATGCAGAGTATAAGTAGCAGTTGGCGCATGGTGAGGTGGAAGGTGTTAGTTGTGGAGTATGACTTTTGTGGTATATGTCTTTGTGGTATATGTCTTTGTTGTAAATGTCGCCACAAGCGGTATCTATTTATCGCCCGAAGCATAAACACGACATCGTCGGCTCCTCCTGTCGCCTCCTTTTGTCGCATTTTTGCTTCAGGCTCTTTTCTTTACAAGGATATTATAACTGGGAGAGGACGAGGCGGAGCCCGAGGTCGCCGTTGCCGTAGCCGGGCGCGTTGTTGCAACGGTACGACGAGCGGCAGCGCCTGGCGAGGTTGATCCCGCCGCCACCGCGAAACGCGCGATTAGACCCACTGTTAGGCCCTGTAGGGTCGCTTTGCGAGTAAGAACTATATGAGCCGTACCAGTCGCTGCACCATTCATATACATTGCCGCTCATGTCGTAGAGGCCGAGCTCGTTGGGTTGCTTGGTGCCAACGGGGTGAGTGCGGTTGCCGCTGTTATCATCATACCATGCTACATCGCCAATGTAGTTGCTGCCGCTGTATTTATAGTGGCGGCTGTAGTTGCCACCACGTGCGGCAAACTCCCATTCGGCCTCGGTGGGCAGACGGAAGTTACGGCCTGTATAGCTGTTGAGGCGGTTGATAAAGGTTTGGCAGTCGTTCCAACTCACGCATTCAACAGGCAAGTTGTCGCCTTTGAAGTTTGACGGATTGCTGCCCATGACGGCGCGCCAAAGAGCTTGCGTCACTTCGTACTTGCAGATATAGTAGCTGCTGAGAGTGACGCTGTGGGTAGGTTTTTCGTCAGACTCGGCATCACTGCCTTGCTCGCTTGTGCCACCCATGGTGAAAGTGCCACTTGACACATACACCATGTTGTTGATGAGTTTGTTGAGTTCGGCCGACAAACTGTTTGTGCTACTTGTGTTGCCTGAATGGTGCGTGCTATTGCGCCGTGGAGCAGGTTTGGCCTTAGCCTTTGGCTTTGGTTTAGCCGCAGGTTTCGGTTTCGTTACAGTCGGCTTTGGCTTGTTACGTGTAATGGTGCTCTGTGCTGCCATGCCAATGGGGCAAAGCATGAGGAACAGAAAGAGTATGATGTGTTTGGGGGTCATGATGTGTGTGAGTTTGATCTATTATAACTGGGAGAGGACGAGGCGGAGTCCGAGGTCGTCGAAGCTGTTGCCGGGCGCGTAGTAGCTACGGTGCGACGAGCAGCAGTACCTGGCGAGGCCGCACCAGTTGCCACCGCGTTCCACGCGGCCAAACCCACTGGTTGCCCCTGTAGGGTTGCTTTGCGAGTAAGAACTGTATGAGCCGTACCAGTCGCTGCACCATTCCCACACATTGCCGCTCATGTCGTACAGGCCGAGTTCGTTGGCCTGCTTGATGCCAACGGGGTGGGTACGGTTGCCGCTGTTGTCACAATACCATGCCACGTCGCTAATGTAGTTGCTGCCGCTGTATTTGTAGTGGCGGCTGTAGTTTCCGCCACGTGCAGCAAACTCCCATTCGGCCTCGGTGGGCAGGCGGAAGTTGCGGCCTGTATAGTTGTTGAGGCGGTTGATAAAGGTTTGACAGTCGTTCCAACTCACTTGTTCAACGGGAAGATTGTCGCCTTTGAATTTTGAAGGATTGCTTCCCATGACGGCCCGCCAAAGGGCTTGTGTCACCTCGTACTTGCAGATATAGTAGCTGCTGAGGGTGACGCTGTGGGTGGGCGTTTGGTCAGAACTTTCATCACCTCCCATGATAAAAGTGCCGCCCGACACATACACCATGTTGTTGATGAGTTTGTTAAGTTCGGCCGACAAACTGACCGTGCTGCTTGTGCTGCCCGAGTGGCTTGTGTTATTGCGCCGTGGAGCAGGCTTGGTCTTAGCCTTTGGTTTCGGCTTTGCCACAGGTTTAGGTTTCGTTACAGGCGGTTTCGGCTTATTACGTGTAATGGTGCTCTGTGCTGCCATGCCAATGGGGCAAAGCGTGAGGAGCAGGGTGAGAATGATGTGCTTAGATGTCATGATATGTGTGAGTTATGCGTCGGCGGAATTAGTAAACAAGTTATTAACCCGTTAACAAGGAACTCCGTCAGCACGTTACTTAATCGGCACGCCGCAATTAGGGCAATACTTTTTGCCGCTTAGCACAGAGTAGGGGACGAAGCCAAGAAATTTGTGGCAGTGCGGGCAAACGTAGGTGGTTTGCATCTGTGCGTTGAGGGTGGCCAAAGCGACGGTCTTCTTTTCGAGCACCTTTTCGCCAGCAAAGATGGCAATGGCCATGACTGCCAGCAGCACAATGCACGACACCAGCCAGTTTTGCCCCACCATCTGTGTGACGAGCATGGTCAGTATGGGGGTGAGCATACGAATGGAGTTGACCAACATGGAGTAGCGGTCCCACTTGCGTTTTTGCTTGTCGTAGTCGTTCCACACCTGTTGCAGGTTGATGCGCGAGGCATCGGTAAGCAGTTGTTTGACCGAGGTCTTGAAAGAGCCTAAAAATAAAGGCGTGTCAGCCTTGATGCTTTTGCGCATGATGCGCAGACCAAACACAAAGACCCCCTTGGCCGAGTCGTGGTCTTCAATCACATACGAGTCGGCCGAGGTGCGCGTAAGTGTGGCGTGCTGCGGGTCGATGCTGGCGTCGGACAGGTGTAGCGGTTGTTGTCCCATGCGGCCAATAATGATGCTTTCGCCTATTTCCATAAAGTATTGTCTTCGTAAAGTCGTTTGATAGTTTTAAGTGCCTCTTTCGACATGGGCAGGGCAAAGTTACCCTCATGCTCAAAGTCGGAGAGCACCAACTTATGGTTGGTAAGGTTAACTTGCACAATCATGTCGGCATTGACAATGTAGCGTTTGCCAATGCGCAGGAAGGTTGGTGCCGTTTCGGCAGCCTGCTTGTGCAGCATCTCCTCAACGGTGGTGAGGCCAACGGGCAGCATCACCTTCTGTTTGTTGGGAAACACCCCATAGCAGTAGTTGCCATAAGCCTCGTAGAACATGGCTTTGGCCAATGGCACGCGCAATAGTTCTGTGCGGCGGTTGAATATGGTGTATTTCATGTGAGTCGGCATTGTTCTGTATTTATGCACAAAAATACCAAAAAGATAACAACTAATGCGCCATTAAATGCCATTTTGTGACGTACCTTGCCATTTATTGAGCACATCAACCACTTGTTGCGCCTCATCGGCAGAAACCACCGGACTCATAGGGATAGAAAGTTCCTCGGCATGAATGCGCTCCGTTACAGGCAATGAGAGCTCGTGACCCCATGCCTCATAATAGCATTGCTGCTTGTGCGGGGGGATAGGGTAGTGAATGAGCGTTTGCACACCCTGTTGCGCAAGAAACGTTTGCAACTGGTTGCGCTCCTTGCAGAATATGGGAAACTGGTGGTACACATTGTGGGCATCGGGCAGACGCTCGGGCAGCGTGATGAGCGGATTGCTGATGTGGCCGTAGTAAAAGTCGGCCAACTGCTGGCGGCGGGCATTGTCGTGGTCAAGATATTTGAGTTTGATGCGCAACACGGCAGCGTCCATCTCGCTCATGCGGCTGTTGATACCCGCATACTTGAACACATATTTGCGTTCGCTGCCATAGTTGGCCAGGGCGCGAATGGTGGCGGCAAGTTCCGCATTGTCGGTTGTGACGGCCCCAGCATCGCCCATGGCCCCGATGTTTTTGCCAGGGTAAAAGCTGTGCGCTGCGGCATCGCCCAACGAACCGGTGCGTTTGCCATTGAACGTACACCCCTGCGCTTGTGCATTGTCCTCCATCAGTTTGAGGTGGTGGCGGCGGCAAATGTCGAGCAACTGCTCGTTGCACGCCAGCCTTCCGTACAGGTGCACCGTCATGAGGCCCCGTGTGTGCGGTGTGATGGCTTGTTCCACGCGGTCGGTGTCAAGTTCCAGATGGTGCCAAGTAGGCTCCACCAATACGGGTTTGAGATGGTTGCGTGTAATAGCCAATATGGTGGCAATGTAGGTGTTAGCCGGCACGATGATTTCGTCGCCATCAGCCATCACCCCCATCTCCTTATAGGCGCGCAGTATGAGGTAAAGCGCATCAAGTCCGTTGGCCACCGCCACACAATGTTGTGTACCGATGTAGCGGGCATAGTCGTGTTCAAATTGTTTCGTCTCGTCGCCCTGCAAAAACCACCCCGAGTCAATCACGCGGGCCATGGCGGCCTTGTACTCATCGGCGTGTTCGTGGGTGATGCGCTGCAAGTCGTATAGTTTAATCATAATGTTTCAATATTGTTGAGCGAGAGTCTGAATGCTACAAAATCGTTGTAGTCGCGAATGTAATCCTCGCTTTTGTAAATGTCCGAAGCCAGCACCATGCACACCGCCCCCGACGAAAAGTCGGTGATGCTTCGCCACAATCCCGGGCGCACCAGCAGCCCTTGGTAGGGACGGTTGAGGAAAAACGACCGCTTGCATTGGCCGTCGTCGAGTGTGACAGTGAACGAGCCAGATGCTGCCACTATAAATTGGCTCAGTGTGCGGTGGGCATGTGCACCACGTTCCTCGCCGCCCGGCACGTCGTAAAGGTAGTAAACCCTTTTCACGTCGAAAGGCAGCGTGTCGCCATTCTGCACCACGGTAAGGTTGCCTTTGCGGTCAGAATGGTGTCGGTTAAGTTCTACAATAGAGCAGTCGAATACACTATATTTCTCCATGTTGCTTCATTCGTTTGTAAGTGCCGTAATCCTCCACATAGTCGGCACGGTTGTAAGGCGTTGAGGCTATTTCGAGTGCCAGCGAGTTGGTGGAGAAGTTTGTGAGCGTGCGCCAAAGTCCCTTTGGTATGTAAAGCCCGTAGTACGAGCGGTTAAGCGTAAAGGTGCGCTTGTTTGTGCCATCGTCCACAATCACGTCGAGACTGCCCGAAATGGCTATGATAAGTTCCTCGGTAGTGTGGTAGGCATGTCCGCTGCGGTTTTCGCCCCCCGGCACATCGTATATCCAGTATACGCGTTCAAACTTGAAAGGCACCTGGTTATGTTGCTCTACAAACGACAAATTGCCGCGAGGGTCGTTGAAACGTGGCAACTCAATAAGCCGTGCATCGTCAATGGTCATATATGGTAGTTGTTGTCTGAAGTTTCGGTTTTAATAAGTGCGGGCTGAATCAATGACAGCTGCAAAAAACGCAAGCACTAATGGGGGCGACGCGTCCCGCGTCGGTTTTTTTCAGCAGCCTCGAGACGCGTCGCTCCCATTAGAGGTAGCGTTTGATGCTTGAACAAATCACGCAAGTTTGATTGCATTCGCCTTGCACGATGTTTCAGCCCGCGCGGGCTAAATCCGTAACTTGCGTTTTTAATTATCCAAACGTCCCGAGGCCGCAATCAGTGCGCGCACCTTGTCGTTAAAGCCCGTGGCCTGTATCAACTCCTCAAGCGTGAGGTGCATGCGGTATTGCCAGTATTGGTCAGGGTTGGCCGGCACATTTATTTGTTCCGTCTCGGGGTGCTTGCTGCGCAGCGTGGGTGATATGGCAAGCCAATCCTGCCACCCCAACAAGCAAAGCATTGAGGGCGATTGCAGGTGCAATTTTACCACCTCCTCGCACACCTCAGGCGTGGCTTCGGCGGGCGCCTCGCCATTGTGGTGCAGCGCTTCGTGCCAAAATGCCTGTGACTGTTCGCCATTTTGCTGCCACCACAAGCGCAATGGCGGCATGTCGTGGGTGGCAATGGTGGCCACCGACAGATAAGGATTGTCGAGCGGATTGCCAAAACGCACACCATAAGCCTTGGGCATACGCTGGATTTCGAGCGACAGAATTTCGAGCCGTTCAAGCACACCCTTAACCGATGCCGGCACCATGCCAAGGTCCTCGGCACATGGCAACATGCCATTGCCGTTAAGCGGATAAAGTTGCAGCACCGGGTGCAGCGCGTCGGCACTCTGTGTGACTGCCGGCACCTTCTTCATGGCCTCGTCAGCCCAAAACTGGTTGTTGCGCTCGTAAAAGAAGTGGTCGTGCAGATGGTTGAAAGCCTGGCGGTCGGCCTCGCTCAAAGCACCGAAAAGCCAAGTGCGCTGTGCTCCAACGCGTGGGTGGAACAGATGGGCGTGTGTGGCATCGCGTATGAACAACACCTCGCACACCACCTGCAACAAAGTCTGGCGCGTTTTGCCCTCGGGCAGCAAGCGGCAGATGGCACGCTGGGAGCGGTAAGCCTCCTTCAGCACATACCATTCGCCGTCCTTTGTAAAATAGTCGGCAGCCAGTTTGGCATTTTCTGTGTCGGTCATCAGCTTTTGCATGGTTCCGGCCGTCACACGTGGCACACACAGAGCCTGCACGTCGCCCCCAAAACCAAAGTCGTGAATTTCGGCCTCGGTATAGGGTAGGGCGGGGCGGAACTGCCCCAACAGTCCGTAAATATGTTGCGACGGCACCTCCCAAATGCGGAAAAAGCCCAGCACGTGGTCAATGCGGTAAGCGTCAAAGTACTGCTCCATGTGTTTCAGTCTGCTGCGCCACCACTGGTAGCCGTCTTGCGCCATGGCCTCCCAATTATAGGTAGGGAAACCCCAGTTTTGCCCATGCACGGCAAAGTCGTCGGGCGGTGCCCCCGCCTGTCCGTCAAAGTGGAACAAATGGCCGTCGGCCCATGCCGGCACACTGTCGCGGCTGATGCCAATAGGAATATCCCCCTTCAGTATCACCCCCAGTTCGCGTGCCGTGTTGTGGGCTCGTTGCATTTGCCGGTGCAGCAAATATTGCAGCCAGGCGTAGAACAGGCGGCTGTCGGCCACATCGGGGTGCTTGGCAGTGTAAGCCTCCAGTTCGCCGGCTTTGGGCGCATCGTCGGGCCATGAGCGAAAATCGGCCGTGTGGTAAGTGTCGCGCAGCGTGCAAAAAGTAGTGTAGGCAGGCAACCAATGTGCGTTGTCATCGCAAAACTTCTTGAAAGGCGCAGAGGCCACCACCTTTGCACCACCCTCTTTATATAAAGCGTGTGCAAAGTCCATTTTCAGCTTAAAAGCCCTCTCATAGTCCACCTCAGACAGAGTGTTCAACTCCGTGCCAAGCGCACTATACACCTTGTAAGCCTTGCTCCCCCTCCACTCTCGCAGGTCGAGGTAGGCAGGGTGCAGGGCAAACACCGAAATGCCATTGTAAGGGTAAGAGTCGTGCCACGACCCCGTGCGTGTGGTATCGTTGATGGGCAGCAGCTGAATAGCCTTCATGCCCACATCGGCCCCCCAGCGTATCATGGTGTCAAGGTCGCCAAAGTCGCCAATGCCCATGCTGCCCTTGCTGCGCAGCGAGAACACTGGAATGACACACCCCGCTCCCCGCCATTGGGGTAAGCTCATGCGCGGCCTTTCGTCCTGACGCACAATCGAGGCATTGAGGCTGCATGGGGTGGGGCTGATGATGCGGTTGCCGCCCTTCTCCCACTGTGCGTGTGCAGGGTCTTTAGCGTCCACCAATACATATTTATATTCCAAGCCTTGTTCAAAATCCTCACGCGTCAGCGGCAGTGCCCACTCGTAGGTGTCAGTGCGCTGCATGATGCGTGCCTGCTGTGGCTGCCATTCCCCCATGTTGGGCGTGTTGCCTACAACGGCCCACTTCATGCCATTGGCTGGTGGCAGCGTGTGCAGCAGCAACAAACAAGGCGAGGTGAACAACTCAAGGTGCATCTTTTCGCCGCCGCGTGGCAACATCAAGCATTGTTCAAATGCCGCGCGGTGATAGTTCTGCCCCAAGCACGTGTCGGCCCAAGCGTCGCAAAAGCATACCTCAGAGCGGTGGTTGAATGCAAACAACCGCCAGGTGTTGGTTTCGACGCGCAGCAGTGTGCCGTCGTCAGCCACTATCTGGTAGGCATATCTGATGTGCTGGCTTTGATCAGCCACTTGCAGCGTGGCGGTCCAGTGCGTTTGGTCGTTGCTCTGCAACGCTACATATAATATGTCGCCACCATCAATCGAACAGACCAGCTCGGGGTGCTCATTGTGGCGGGTGTGGTAGTCAATATGAAAAGTGAGAGTCTTCATGCTTCAAATTTAAGCGTTTAGTAATGGGGCGGTTCTAAAAAATACTGATTACTCAGGTGGTAGAAAAGGGCCTTTTTGCTTGTGCCGCATTTGGCGGTAAACTTAACAAGAAAAAATGACATACACCCACCTTTTGCTGCAAAACATGTAAATTGGAGGGACAGGCAAAAAAATGAGTGCAAACGTTTGGCAGTAATATCAGATGATTGTATATTTGCATCAAATTCAATAAGACATAAAAACAGAGCGCTCATCAGGCAGCGCGCTGTATAAAGGCAGGAAATCAGCCTCTTGCAGAAAAATATACGGCTGTACCGGTTAGATTGGGATACTCATCAATAATTACTTGAAAACCGAGTCAACCAGTTATTCAATGGCGTGCCGATATGCGCTTGTCGTAGGGTCGGATTACAGAGATTGGCTGGAGCTCAAATCTTATTTCGCTCGGAGTTTCATCACATCACTGGTACAGCCTTTTTTTGTGCCCTGTCGTTTCGTATGTGCGTGACGATAGGGCAAAATGTGGCGTTTTCTTGCATCAAATATTGATTATGCAAAACGGTTTTATCAAAGTAGCGGCGGCCATTCCTTCGGTGAAGGTGGCCGATTGTTCTTTTAATATCCAACAGATTGAAAGCCTTATGGCGTCGGCCGAGGGACAGGGTGTAGAGATATTGTGCCTGTCCGAGTTGGCCATCACAGCTTACACCTGCCAGGATTTGTTTCAGCAGCAGTTGCTGCTTGACGAGGCAGAAGCTTCACTGCTCAAACTGATGGAGTTCAGCCGTAACCTTAATGTTACGGCTTTGGTGGGCGTGCCAATAGCCTATAACAGCATGCTGTTTAATTGTGCTGCCGTCATACAACGGGGCAAAGTGTATGGCCTCGTGCCCAAAACGTATATACCCAATTACAAAGAATTTTACGAAAAGCGTTGGTTTACCTCAGCCCAAGTGCTGGCCAATGGTGTGGAATTGCGCTTTTGTGGCCAGACGGTGCCCATGAGCAAGAACCTCGTGTTCTCCACCACACACTGCACTTTCGGTATTGAGATATGTGAAGACCTTTGGGCACCTGTGCCGCCCAGCAACCACTTGGCACTGGCCGGTGCCGACATCATATTCAATCTTAGCGCAAGCAACGAACTCATAGGCAAGGCGCAGTATCTGCGCAACCTTGTGCTCGGCCAGAGCGCCCGCCTGCTGGCTGGTTATGTGTATGCAGGCAGTGGTTATGGCGAAAGCACACAGGACCTCGTGTTCAGCGGTCGTGCCTTTATAGCCGAAAATGGCGCTTTGCTGGCACAGGCCGAACGTTTTGCCATGCGCGAACAGCTCATTTGCAGCGAAATTGACGTGGAGCGTCTGCGCGCCGAGCGTCGCACCAACACGACTTTTGCCAATGCCTTCGACAACGAACTGGTGCAGAGCTACCGCAATATTGAACTCGAACCCTATGCAAGCAATGTACCGTTTACACTGACACGCCCCATCGACGCCCACCCGTTTGTGCCCGAGGGCTACGAGCTTGACGAGCGTTGTGAGGAGATTATCTGCATACAAAGCGAGGCACTGGCACGTCGTATAGAGCACACCCGTGCCAAGACGGTAGTGATAGGCATCAGTGGCGGCCTCGACTCCACACTGGCCCTGCTGGTGGCAGTGCATGCTTTCGACCGTTTGGAGCGCGACCGCCGTGGCATAGTGGGTATCACCATGCCAGGGTTTGGCACAACCGACCGCACCTATACCAATGCCACAAACTTGATGAAGGAACTCGGTGTGACCATTCGCGAGATAAGCATTGCACCCGCGGTGACACAACACTTCATGGATTTGGGACACGACATAAATGTGCACGACCTGACATACGAAAACTCGCAAGCCCGCGAACGTACGCAGATATTGATGGACGCTGCCGGACAGATGGGCGGTTTTGTGGTCGGTACGGGCGACTTGAGCGAACTGGCACTTGGGTGGGCCACCTACAATGGCGACCACATGAGCATGTATGGTGTGAATGCCTCCATACCCAAAACGCTCGTAAAGCACCTTGTGAGCTGGGCCGCACGCAACATGGCCGATGAGGCCAGCCGCACCACACTGCTTGATATAGTAGACACCCCCATCAGTCCCGAACTCATTCCGGCTGACGAGAACGGCAATATCAAGCAGGTGACAGAGGACCTTGTCGGCCCTTACGAGCTGCACGACTTCTTCTTGTATTATGTGCTGCGTTTCGGCTTCCGTCCGCAAAAGATATATTATCTTGCCTGTCGTGCATTTGACGGCACAGGCAATGGCACGGCGTACACCAATGAGGTTATTCTCAAATGGTTGCGCACCTTCTTCCGCCGTTTCTTCACCCAGCAGTTCAAGCGTTCGTGCTTGCCCGATGGGCCTAAGGTTGGCAGCTGCTCGCTCAGTCCGCGTGGCGACTGGCGCATGCCTTCCGATGCCAGCTCGGACGCATGGCTTGCCGACCTCGAGACGGAAGATGAAAGTACACCGTCTGTTGTAGAACATGTGTAAAATAACTGAAGTTTCGGATTTGGCAAGTGCGGGCTGAAGGCCCAATGTCCTTCATAGCCCAGGGCAAGCAAAGCGTCACCCTGGGCTGGTATGAATGCAAAAGTTACGCCCTGTAAGGGCAGAAGTAACTGAACTTTTTACTTTTGCCCTTACAGGGCGCGACTGCTTCAACACGCGATACCCAGGGTGTCGCTTCGCTTGCCCTGGGCTATGAAGGATATTGGGCTTTCAGCCCGCCTTTGTTAAATCCGAAACATGCGTAAATAATATCGAAGTATGAAAAGGTTGCTTATTCCATTGCTGCTCATGTTGATGGTGTTGCCTCTTCGGGCAGCAACGAAAGATGTGTTGTTTGCACGCATATTGCCCGACCGTACCACCCTTTATGCCGGCGACAGCATGTTGGTGTCGGTGGTGCTGTATGCCACGGCGCCTATTGCCAAGGCCGAATGTACGAGCCAGTTTGTGGTGAAGGGTAAATGTGACGTACGCAAGCTTGACATAGACCGCAACGCCACGGCTGGACGTACGCGCGAGGGGCGCCAGATGTATTACACCCTTGTGTGGAACCAATATGTGGTGGCACCGCAAAAGACGGGTACATATACTATACCCGTACAAAAGTTTAAGGCTACTTTGCAGCGTGTGGTGCGTATGCCCGACCTCTTTGACCAGATGATGGGGGCACAGCCCGAATATCAGAATGTCAAGGTGCAGGGAGAGTCCAAAACCTTTACGTTTGAGGTAAAGGAAAAGCCCCTGCGTTCTACACAGGACATGATGCGCACCTCAGGTGGTGTGTTGTGATGCGGTGTTCGCTTGCTCGCTGATCAACAGTTTGGTATTTGAAGAAACGCCCCCATTAGTGTTAGCGTTTAGTGCTTGAAGAAACGCTACCACTAATGGGGGCGACGCGTCTCGCGTCGGGATAGAAAAAGGGGAAGGAAATACGAACTCGCGTTAAAAGGAAGAAGCGACGCAGACAAACAGAGGTGAAAAATATGGAGAGGGAGTCTATTTTATGAGATTTTTCAATCAACTTCACAAAGTTGTGGACCACAACTTTGTGAACTACTTCTTTTTACATTACCTTTGTAATCTAATTAAGTAAGGAGTAAAGATTATGGAGAAAGCTTTTGTATATGGTATGTCGGTCGGTGGTAATAACTTTACAGACCGAATTGAAGAAACCAAGCGTATCAAGCTTGACTTTGAAAATGGCGTTAATGTTATTCTTATATCTCCAAGACGCATGGGTAAGACTTCTCTTATAAAAAAGGTGATTTCCGAGATTGACAACCCTATGCTAAAAATCGTCTATATGGACATATATGACTGCAGAAGTGAATATGATTTCTATAACCGATTTGCTGAAACAATCATGAAGTCCACCGGCAACCATTTGGAGCAAGTAATGGAGAACATCAAGCGTTTTTTGGTTAGAATCTCGCCCAAAATTTCATTTAGCCCAGAACCTAACTCTGAGTTTTCTGTATCCTTGGGTATAACACCCAAGGATTATTCTCCAGAGGAAATTTTGAATCTTCCAGAACGTATTGCCAAGGAACAGGGCGTTCGCCTTGTAGTATGTATTGACGAGTTTCAGCAGATAGGAGAGTTCACAGACTCGCAGACTATACAAAAACGTCTACGCGGTGTTTGGCAGCATCATCAAAATGTGTCATATTGCTTCTTTGGCAGTAAGAAGCATCTGATGGAAAATATTTTCCAAAGTCGTCGTATGCCTTTCTATCAGTTTGGGGAGATGTTGCATCTCAAGTGTATTCCTACGGAATATTGGGTCCCCTTCATCTGTTCTCGATTCGAGAAGTATGGCAAGAAGATAGCAGAAGAGTATGCTGGCAGAATATGCCAAGTGGTAAAGAATTACTCATCTTATGTGCAGCAACTTGCATGGAACGTTATGGCCGAAACAGGAAAAGAAGTAAACGAGGAGAGTTTTGAAGAAGGCTTGAAGGCTCTGTTGGAGCAAAACAGCAGTCTCTTCATACAACAGACAGAGGGGCTTACGACCTATCAGCTCAACTTCATTCGTCTTTTGTGCAAAGACATACATTCAGGATTTACAACTCAAGCGGTTTCTGAAATATACCCTCTTGGCAGTAAGTCAAATATAGACCGTATAAAGAAAAGTTTGGTTGACAAAGAGATTATCACCGTTGAAAAAGATGGTATATTCCTTGCTGATAGTGTATTTGAACTTTGGTTTAAAAGAGAAATGATGTAGTCTATAGCCGACACTGAGGTTTGCCATTCACTAGTTAAATAAATATCATTAATCAGTTTATTAGCCAATAGACAGGAAATATGAACGAGTATAAAACAATAGACTCTCTTTTTAAGAAATTCGCTAATCCAATAAAAGAGGATTACGAAGCATTGGCGGTTAGCCTGATGAAAAACTTTTCCATCGCCAAATGTGAAAAAGATAGTGAAGGAGTCAGAAACGTGAAGTACCGAATAGCTGATTTGGAAATATATCTATATTCAACAGACGATACTGAAGACGTAGCAACTTTGAGTAGAAATTGCATTGAAGGGCAATGGTTCTTTCATCGATTTGGAGTAGATATCGCATTTCGCACTTTACGTGGAGATAGCAATGAACTGATACGGTTTGGCGGTGTGCTGATTCGTGGATTGGAGAAGTACGAAAACGGAAAGCATGTCGGCAATATATCAGGTAGTCAAAGATGTTTGTTTGACATGTTTAATGCGTCAGATGATATGCCTAAACTTATTGAAGACAAACCTTTGGATCATATCGAGATATTCAATACTTATAGAGTAGAGAGTCAACCTCTACCTTATCGTTATTTCAAAGGCGGTGTTGATTGGCAAATGAAAAGAAAATATGTTTTTCAGACCCAGAAGACAACCAATGGGATGACCGAATATCACATATGGCACGATTATAAGGATTTGCCAAAGAATATGTATGAAAACACTCCTAAAGATTTTGATGTAATAAAGAAAATATATCCAAGATAAATCATGATTACTGATGATCAAACAAACAAAGTATACTTTTCTGAATATCTGAGGGCTTACAAATGTTGGAAAAGCATCAAAGAAGCGTTGCTTGAACATGAAATAAACTTCGAAATGCTGCCCGGTACAAAAGATATATGGGTGAGAGACTTCATGCCGATTCAAAAGGATGTAAAATCTTTCATCGGGTATGAGTATAATCCAGATTATCTCAAAGAAGAACAACAGTACATCACACATGATGTGCAATATTGCTTTGAATTCACGCACAACGATCTAATGATAATGGACGTCATCGTAGATGGCGGCAATGTGATAAAGTGTAATGACAAAGTAATCATGACAGACAAGGTATTTGTCGAGAACAAGGAGAAAAACCGTGAGTTCTTAAAGACGATTCTCGAAGAATGTTTTGGCTGTGAAGTTGTTTTCATTCCATGGGACAAGGCTGAGAAATGCGGACATTCAGATGGAATGGTACGCTACGTTGAACCAGGGCATATTGTAATAAACAATTATGCAGATATAGATGAGCAACTTCGCGAAGATTTATTGAAGGTTTTGCGTCCATACTTTCCGAAAATAAGTGAGTTACAATATGGCAAGTATGCGCGAATGAATAGTTGGGCGCATATCAATTTTCTTCGTGTTGGCAATTTCTTGCTTGTACCGCAAATAGGTATTGCCAGTGATATCGTCGCTATTGAACAATTGAAGGAGATATATCAAGACTGTGAAGTCGTGCCTTGTGAAGCAAAAGGCATTGTTGCTAAAGGTGGTGCTTTCAATTGTGTATCATGGAATATAAAAGAATAGCTTAGGTATATAAAAAGGATATAAAAGGTTATGAAGCCCAGTTTGAAACAACAATCAACAATTCCTTCCAACTCATCGTAATCAATCATATTTTGTTCCTCCTATAATATTATCTCGAACTCGCGTTACTAAATAATAGCAGTCTCTTTTCCCGCGGGACGAGACTGCTGAAAAATTCCCGCGGGACGCGTCGCCCCCATTAGTGTTAGCGTTTTGTGTTAGCTTTTAGTGCTTGAAGAAACGCTACCACTAATGGGGGCGACGCGTCTCGCGTCGGGATAGAAAAAGGGGAAAGAAATACGAACTCTACTAAATAATAGCAGCCTCTTTTCCCGCGGGACGAGGCTGCTTAAAAATTCCGACGCGGGACGCGTCGCCCCCATTAGAGATCGCGTTTTGTGTTAGCGTTTTGTGTTAGCGCTTAGTGTTAGCGTTTGGCGCTTGAGCCCGTTCGTATTTTACTCCTCTCCTTCCACTGCGCAACCATCAAAGCCCATTTCCTTGGCTCGTTCCAGTCCGAAAGTGAAGTAAGTGGCATCAGCCTCGTCGCAAATTTCACCCTTGGCATTTTCAAGAGTAAGATGTATGGTGACAATATTGCGGCGTTGTGCGCTGATGTGCCCCTTGATGGTAATAAGCGGTTCGGTGGTCATGACCGGTTGGCGATACTTAACGTCGAGCCGTGTGGTCATGCCTGCTGTTTGCAACTTGCGGTTGACTACCCAGCCGGCCACCTCGTCCATCAGCATGGCAATCACACCACCATGCAATGTGTCGACCCAACCCTGGTAATTCTCGCTCGGGCTCCATTTTGTCAGAACCTCGTCGCCTTCCTCCCAAAATTGTAAATGCAGACCGATGGGATTGTCTGGACTGCAGCAAATGCACTTGTAACCTTTTTTACCCAAATAGGGATTGATAATCTTTTTCATAAGGCGTGAATGTTGAACGTTGTTTCTGTATGCAAATGTACAAAAAAGTAGCATACAAATGTATGACATCTCATTTACGATGCACGCGTAATGCCGCCCCATTTTGCTCTCTATATCGTTTTAATGTAAATTGTCTGCACTCTGCACTTTCTATATGCACTGCGCTGATATTCAAGCGTTTCAGGCGTGTAGACAACTCTAAAATTTATCTGCACGCTGTCTGCACTCAACTACACTCGTGTCTGCACTATCTGCACTTATTTACACTTGTCTGCACTATTTACTTTGCTTGCACTTATCAGCATAGATGTAAGTGTACACGTGTAGTGCCGACTACACATTGCGGCATAGGGGGCGCGTACTTCCGGTTGCTCCGACAGAAAAAACGTCCTCCCTATGCCGTAGCGAGCGGTTGGCACGATCGTTTTTGTGCAAGCATTTGGCTTACCGTATTCGCTTGTTAGTGCAGACAAGTGCATACAGGTGTGTAGGTGGTTTTTACCTTTGTCTACACTGCGTAATATGTTGATATACATGTAGTTTCGTAGCAAAAGTGCAGAGTGCAGACACTTTGTGCATTTACATCTTATGGTAGCGTGTCTGCACTTGTTGTCAAACCTTGTGAGGTCCCATCGGTCAGTTACGCAATCGTAGATTGTGCAATTAGTAAAATCAAATATTAGTTTGCAAACTGTGCAAGTGTTGTGGTCTGACAATTTGCTCCTTGTGCAAATAAAACAATGACATTCGTTTGCAATTTGCATAATAGGCGCAAAAATCATTTTGTAATTGTTGCTTAATTACAAGTTATTATATTAACTTTGCAATCCGAAGTTACGAAAAGAGTGTAATTTATTGGAAATGAGCGTAGGTTAATTGCTCTTGATAGTAATAGGTTACGATTTAGTTAGTTATCTACTGCATTATCCTTCTGCGCGTTGCGTAACCTTCAAAGAACTCTTCGTATGCAAAAGTAGCTATTTAATTCGAGATTTTGATATAAACTCCCGTTTTTTATCCCCTCATTCATAAGAATTTTCCGTAAAAGCGGTATTGTCCGTCGGCACACCATTGCCCAAAACGAGTTTGGAACAAACGTGTGCCGACTACCGCATAGCTGGAGAAAAGGGCATTGCCTCACGCCTAAACGATGTTTAGACAGATGAAGCAATGCCCCTTTCTTTTGCGCCTATGCCAAGAGGTGCTTTTACGGGTTTTCAAATGATTTTTCTTTTTTCGCTGTCTCTTTTGCCGGAAGCGGAAAGTGAATGCAGAGTGTGTCAGCCTGCCCCATGAATGAAACAGGCGCCCACACACAGCCGGACAAACCGGGAAGAATGATTGTTGCCACCCGGCTGAACAAGTTCCGTCGGATCGGAAACAATCATACTTCCTTTGTTGTGGTTTGCCCTTTTCACGCTTCCGGTGATGTCTTTTTCCTTTTGGTGATTCTTTTTTTTACGGATTTTCCCCTGAAGTTTTTTTCTACACAATCTGCCTCTGTTTTCGTTTACCTCCATTTTGCGCCTTTCAGTAAGCCGCATCAGTCAGTCATTTTCGTTCTGGGCGCAAAGGTAATTCCGGGATTGGACGGGAAAGCAAGGTCAAGCCTCCTGTTTTCGGTAAAAATCTCCAGCCCTGCGGGTAGTATTTTGACCGAAAAACCTTGCATTCCCTAATCCCTACCTTTTCAAGCACCCGAAACGAAAACGACCGATGCGACAGAAAGACGCATAAAAAAAATGTCGGATAAACGAGAGGCAGATAAGATAGTTTGAAACTCAACTCCCTCAGCTCTTGAATCCGCATTAAAAACAAAAAAATCAAAAACAGCGAAGATATGACGGCAACGGCAAATTTCAGACAAATGGCGCAACACATCGGGTTGGCGATATGCGGCTTGATGATGCGCACCGCCTTCGGGGTGTTCGGCATCCTTTGGGGCATCATCAGAGAGATTGTAAACGGAGTGTTCCGAGTGGCGATAGGTGTAATCGTGGCTATCCTTTCCACCATTGCCTTCTTTGGCTTCATCCTTTGGTTATTCACCCTTTAACCCTTACCGACATGGCAAAAAGAAACAGCAAGACGGCAGCGCAGCAGTGCAGATATTACGAGGTGGACAACATCTTCGTGTATATGGTGGAAACGTACATCAACGGCAATTTTGAAACTTTCCGAAGATTGTACCACGAACTGAACAAGGACGCACGGAGGGATTTCATGGACTTCCTTCTCAGCGAGGTAGAGCCGACCTATTGGAGAGAGATACTGAAACAGATAATCTAAAAATGACAGCGATATGAAAGGAACAGACCATTTCAAGAGAACGATATATATGTACTTGGAACAGCGTGCGGAGGAAGATGCGCTATTTGCAAAGAAGTACCGCAACCCTGCCAAGAACATGGACGAGTGCGTGACCCACATTCTGAACTATGTGCAGAAAAGCGGTTGCAACGGTTTCACGGACGGAGAGATATTCGGGCAAGCCATCCACTACTATGAGGAAAACGAGATAGAGGTGGGCAAACCGATGGACTGCCAAGTGGTTGTGAACCACGTTGTGAAACTCACGGCAGAGGAAAAGGCGGAGGCACGTCAGAACGCTGTCCGCAAATACCAAGAGGAGGAACTCCGCAAGTTGCAGAACCGCCACAGACCGTCAGCGAGAAAAGAAAACCAACCCCAACCCTCATTATTTGATTTAGGCTTATGAAACCGAAGACCAAGATACAGAAAGAGGTGGCAAGACTTTCCGCCAACCTTCGCCCCATATCAGCGACACAAATAGATTGGGCATACCGCCACTGCGTTGAGCATATCGGCTACCGCACCAAGAAAGGGAACATCACCTGTTCCGACTGCGGTCACGAGTGGCACAGCGACAGCGGACTATGCGACACCCTTGAAGGCTGCACCTGCCCCAAATGCCATGCCGAACTCAAAGTGCAGGACACACGCAGACGCATCTACAAGGAAACGCAGAATTTCAGCGTGATAACCACCTGCAAAGGGTATCAGGTAATCCGCGTGGCGCAGGTCAGATGCGAGAGCAGGAAAGGCGAACCGATGCGTTTCTACTGCCACGAGGTCGTGCAGCGTTGGATTTCACCCGACGGCAAGGTTACGGACATGGCGTTGCTCCGTGGCTTCCTTTTCTGCTATTGCGATGTGTGGGCATTAGGCAGCGATATGGAGGTAAGACCGCACAACAGCCTATACGATGATGTGGTGGCAAGAAGCTGTGCATATCCAAAGATGAGGATATTGCCCCAACTCAGACGTAACGGCTTCAAGGGCGATTTCCACGGCATCTCCCCCGTGCGTCTTTTCAAAGCCTTGCTTTCAGACCCAAGAATTGAAACCCTTATGAAAGGCGGTGAGATTGAGGTCATGAAACACTTTCTTTTCAATACCCGTACTGCCGATGAATGTTGGGCATCATATCTGATTGCCAAGCGTCACAAGTATCAGATAGACAACCTCTCAATGTGGTGCGACTATCTGCGTATGCTCAAAAAACTCGGTCAAGACCTCCGTAACCCGAAGAACATCTGTCCCGAAGATTTCATGGCGGCACACGACAACGCAACCCGAAAAATTGAAGCCATACACGAGAAGGAAAGAGCCGCAGAGCAACGCCGTTGGGAGATTGAAAGGCGTGAGCGTGAGCAACAGCGACAACTCCAACGAAAGAAAGATGCGGAGGATTTCATCGCCAACAAATCCAAATTCTTCGGCTTGGTAATCACGGACGAGGAAATAATCGTCAAGGTGCTTGAAAGCATAGACGAGTATTACAACGAGGGCAAGACGCAGGGCATCTGCGTGTTTGGCAGTGGATACTACAAGAAAGCCGACACCCTCATACTATCGGCAAGGATTGGCGATGAGATTATTGAAACCGTAGAGGTGGACTTGCGAACCCTCGAAGTGGTGCAGTGCCACGGCAAGCACAACCAGGACACCGAATATCACGAGCGCATCATAGACCTTGTGAACAAGAACGCCAACCTTATCCGTGAGCGGATGAAAGCGGCATAGCATAACCCCTAAAACAACATTGATATGGAAGTAAGAATTGAAAGTATGATTTGTGTGTGGGATGATGCAATCCCCACGATGTTCCTTGAATTTGTGAACCTCCTCACTCTCACAACGAGTGAGGGGGAATTGAGAAAGAGCGTAAAGGAGTTTGCCGAGAAGCACGAACTTGACAAGTTTTTCCTTTACGGCTTCGGCTCACACCATTTCTACCTGCACCAACGCTACACAAGCAACCCCGAAATGGTGATGAAGAACAGAGTTCTGTCAGTACATTTTTAACCATCTAAAAAGCAACATTATGACAACACGAATGACCATCAACGGAGTAAGCACCTGCGCGGAAGCAGGTACGGAGAAATACGAGCGTTTCCAATCGGGTATCGGAAGACGCAGGCGGACACTTGTGCAGTACGACTACCGCCACCCCATAGACAGAGAATTGTTCTCTTGTGTCAAACCCACGTTGGACGAGTGCCGAGCCGCACGGGACAAGTGGCTGAACGCAAAGAAGGGAAAGGAGGACAGACTATGAACACGACCTATCAAACGCTGATAGTCAAGTTCAGCGAACCTATCACGGCATTGGACGGTATCTTTGACGATACCGGAGCGTGGGGAACGGACACCCTCAAGGGGTGGATAGATGATTACGAAAGCACACGTTTCACCGCCACCGACAGCCATACGGCAGTCATCACGAGCGAGTACAATATGGAATGTGTGAAAGAGTGGCTACAACGGCAGACCCCCATTTCCGAAATGCGAGAATTTTGAACGGGATGGCGGTGTCCGCACCGCCAATACTTAAAACCCTAAAAACAAAAGATATGATAGCCAAGACGATATTACAGCAGATAGGCGGAAAACGCTTCACCGCCATGACAGGTAGCCGTGATTTCATAGATATGGGCAACGGCTTACGGATGAGCCTTGCAAGGAACAAAACAAGTGCCAACCGCCTTGACATCATCTATGACGAAGGGGCAGACCTCTACAATATGCGCTTCTACCGCAGGACGTTCAGCAAAAAGACCTTTGAGTGCAAGACAAAGGACATTGCCGTACACGAGGGTATCTATTTTGATATGCTGGAGGAAATGTTCACGATGGTGACGGGACTTTACACACGCTTTTGAGTGGCGGGGCGGCGAGAGCCGCCCTACTTTCTTTCAGTGAGCATGATGGCGGACAAAGAAAGTAGCAAAGAAACCTTTGTCCAATCTGCGATAACTAAAAAATCCGCAAGTAAAACTTGCGGAGGCTATATATTGGGTCGTTATTTTTTGGTGGAGGGGAATGATAATCTCGAACCGTTGAACTACACATTTCTGCTTCGTCTCCATTTCCCCCAACGATTTGATACGTTCAATCATTTTTGTTGTTCCTTTCTGAATTTTCCTAAATACTTTCTTCATAATTTCGCTATACTTTTTATGGTTAATAACTATGTTTTGTATTGCTCTCACAACACTTACAACTTGAAGTGTTATTTGGAAACCGATAGGCAAAAATGGCTCAACGATGTCAATTAACGAGAAAATCCTACGATAATCTATCAAGTGATAGAGCAAAAGACGTGCCAAGTTAAATATGGCACGTCTTTTGCCAGTTTTGTCAGTCCTTTTATGGGATATACAACAGCGCAAACTCCGCCTTTCTCCGTTTGAGCAGCATGGCGTGGCGTTTTCCTTTGTAGTTGCAGAAGGCTATATACTCACGGTAGATGTTCCTGTCACCAGCTTCCAGCTTCTTGATTAAGGTGCTTTTGGGGATTGTTTTGCTGCCTAACAGCTTCGCCGGTCCCACATTGTAAGCTAACGTGCCAAGCAAAATCGAATCAACCCCGAATTTACGGAACATGGCGACAAATTTGCGCAGGTCTTTCCGCAAAAGTTCATCCGCATCCCGTTTTGTCATGGTTCGTGCCGAATACTTCTCGTTTGGCAAAAGTTTGTGACCCCAACCGACGTATGGGTAGTGTTTTTCTGAGTGCCAGCCTTCAAAGTAGCGGCAGCATAAAAAAGCACGTTCCATAAGCGGCAGTCGGTAGATTGCCGCCTGCCCGTCCGTTCCCTCTTGGCGGCTGATCTGCGCGGACACAGAACAGACCGTCAGAAGTGAACAGAGCATTGTCATGAATACACGCATCATTTCAACAAGGGGCTGAAGTTGCCGATGGGAACGATGGTAAGATCGTCGTCCTTTACATTCCTGTTGTTGAAGTCAAATTCCAGTTCGTAGGAGTTGCTAAAGTTATCCTCCACCACCACGATGAAATTATGCGCCTCATCACCCGCCGCCGTGTAGTACAGGCGGAATTTTTCGTTCTCCAGCAGGTAGCGGTCGTTAGGCAGGAAGGTGATGCCGTTATCCATTTTGAGCGAGCCTTCCCCCTCGAACTGGAAATAGCGGATGGTATAGAGCGTACCCGAAAAGTCGCCCTCCTTTTTCAGTTCACAGCGGATTTCCACTGTCTGCCCCTTTACTACCTTGTTCGGCACGGGCATGACCTCCACCGTGAAGGGATAGGACTGCTGGATGTCCATGTCATCGTCACATGACACGAGGGTGAATGACATGGCGGCTATCAGGCATAACGCCACTGCCTTGAATATTGATGTTCTCTTGTTTCTGTTGTTCAGTATGTTCATTGTTCTTCGATTTTTAGATGGTTGTTTTTCTGTTTTTTCGTTGTCAGTTGCAGGTACTCGTTCAAGTCCTTGCAACCGTCATAGAGGGAGGAACGGTCGGTGACACGTTCCCCGTATCGCATGGTAAGTGCGGCAAGCGTCCGCCGTCCGGCTTCGTCACGGTCGAGGAAGCAGCCGATGCGCCCGTATCCGTCCAGCAATCCCGCCGCCTTCTCCACGTTGGCGACTGAGTTCAGCACAAGACAGTCAGCGTTACCGGTTACACCAAGCGTCACGGCAGAGAGAAAGTCCATGAAGCCCTCGAACACGAGGCACTCGTCAGCCGGGATGTCATTCGCCTTTACCAGTGATACAGACTTCGGAGGTATGCAACCCTTGAAATATCGGCTTCTGACTTCATAGCCACCTGCCATGTTCGGAAAGCCAACGGCAAAATACCGTTTCCCACGCACACCGTAGTTCAAGCGGCAGCAGTGACGGGATGCGATGGCGTAAGGGATGCCCCGTTCCTCTAAATACTCCGTCAGCAGTGAGCGGAGCAGCGGAGCGACCTCCACATCCTCAAAAACGGATTCGGTCGGCTTCGAGAGATAGACGGGCTTTTCCCATCCGGCAACCGTCATATTGGCGGCTTCCGCTATGAACTTCGCTTGCTTCATGAAGTCATCGCTTTGCAGAAACTCCCCGGCAAGCGTGAAGATGTCGCCGCCCTTGCCCAAACCGAAGTCGTACCAGAGCTGTTTCGCCACGTTCACACGGAAAGAGGATGTGCGCTCGCCCCTGTACGGGGCAAGATACCACAGCTCGTTACCGCTCCTTCTGACAGGCTCATGCCCCAGCCGTGCGAGAAAATCCGCAAGCGGCATCCTTCTGACAGCATCTATTTCCGTCCTTTCCATGCCCGTGTCAGTTGATGATGAACTTGATACCGACCCCGAACTGCGTGTGGAACTTCCGTGTGTCGCCACCCCAAAGGCAACGCTCCCGCAGGTTGGCAAGCAGGGCGATACGGTCTGCCACGTAACACTCCACATCGAGCGTCAGCGCACCGCCGTAGATGAAGGCGTCCCGGTCGTGCAGCGTGGAGCCGTCATGCAGCACCTTCTTCCCCCAATTTACCGCCTCATATCCGGCGAGAGCCGAAGCCCCGGCATAGACGAAAACAATCTTTCGGGCGTCCGACAGTATCTTGAAGTAATAGCCGCCCTCCGCCGTGAACTGCGCCACGGGTATCTTGGTGTCCTTGTAGGGATTGTTCTTCAACAGGTATTCGCCACCGAACACCCACTTGTTCCCCTTCTTCGTGTAGGTGGAGAGAGCCGCCCCGAAGCTGTACCCGCCGTCCTTGCCGCCGAGATTGAAGCCGTCCGCCATGTCCGCCCTCACCTCGATGCCCTGCATCTTCGGCAGACACCGCTGGGCGTGCGCCTGCCCTGTAAAAAGGGCAAGCGACGCGATGATTATTGCGATGTACTTTCTCATGGTCAGCGTACTTGAAGTTCGTTGATGGTACCCGCGCGTACCAAATCCTCGTTCTCAATCACGAAGGACTGGTGACGGCCGCCGTTCTTCTCGTTCAATTCCACCACGAGGCACTTGTCATCGGGGATGGTGAACTTCGCCATCGTGAAGACCGTGCGCTCGCTCTTTTTGCCCGGCACGAGGGTGGCGTAGTTCTGCGCGCGGAGCGGCAGAATAATCTGCTCCTGCACGGCAGTACGCTTCGCAACCTTCTTGTCCACGATTTTCCAAGTGATGTAGTCCACATCGAAAGGCACGTTGCTCTGGTTCTTTATCTCCGTGTGGAAATAAAGCAAGCCGTTGTGCGTGTAGATGCCTTTCAACAGGTATTGGATGCCGAAACGCTTGCAGCCGATATGCTTCACCTCGCGCTTGTTCTGTTTGTGGATGGACTTCATGATAAGGCGCACCAGCATCGGGCTTTCGCTGCCCAGCTCTTTCAGATAGATTTCCTGCGCGTTGTTCGGGCGGTTCACCGTGCTGCCGTCATGGATGAAGTCGCACATCTCCACGTTGAGCAACAGCGGTTCGGCGGCGTACTTCACGTTGAAGGTGTAGAAACTGCCGTCCTCCGTGATGACGGACATATTCGTTTCGTTGGGAAAATTCCTTACGGTAGCCTTCACACGGATGATGTTCTCCGCTCCGTCGGCTTTCCCGGCAATCAGGTCGGGCGAGCCTAAATCGACATAGCGCACCTCCGCCGGAAAAATGACGTGGACGGTCTTGTCGTAGGTCACTTCCAGACCGTGCGGCGGTATCATGCGGTCGAAGGTCAGCTTGCGTGACAGCCCGTGATATAGGTCGCCGTCCGCCTCCTTCTGCGGATAGACCTCCTTCGTCAAGGTCGGTTGTTCACTTCCGTTGGTCGTTTCAACGGTTACATTCTCCTGCGCGTTGGCAGTTATGATGCCCATAGCGAGGGCAAACATGATGATTACTTTTCTCATTACTTTTGGATTTTAGTGGTAATTTTTATTGTTTTCAATATTTTTCTTGGTAAAGCATGACCCTGTACCCGGCTTTCAGATGCACCTTGACGGTTCGCATCTTTTTGGCGATGTACTGGCTCGTGCCTTGTATCAGCCCCTTGCCCAAGTCGGAGGCGAGCTGCGCCCCGGCATTGGTGGAGATGTTGATGCTGCTTCCCAGCGAGCCGCCCATGTTGGCGGCGACCTCCCGGACGGCGTTCATCTCCATCGAGTTCGGGATGAAGATGCCGGGCTGTCCGTCCGTGTCATAGACCGCAAGCTCCACGGGGATAATCGTGCCGTCGTATTCCAGCGAGGTAATCTCGATGTCGAGCCGCTCACCCTGTATCTTGCCCGTGCCGACCACCACCGCACCCCGGGGTATTGTCCTGCCTGCCACCGCCATAGGCTCCAGCAGGCGCAGCCTTACCGTCTGCCCGTCCGTCACGCTCTGCGCCCCATGCACGCACGCCGGTATGGTGTTCCTGTCCAATACCTCCGCCGTGCCGACAGCCGTGTTGAAACCCCGGTTGCGTTCCTGCGATAAGGCGGCGACAAACTCCGCGTTACTCATAGGCTGTGAGAGTGAAGAAACTACTTGATGCTCCACCTGTCTGATAGGCATTGCCTTGTTCTTCTTCCCTTTCTGCACGGTAGTTGGCTCTGCCCTCTGTTCCGCCGATGGCTGTCCTCCGTTCTGACCGCCCATGTACTTTGCCGCCAGCTCGTAGGACTTCTCCATAAGAGCCACCTGCTCGTCCATAGAGGAAGCCTTGCCCCTCTCGCTTTCCAGTTCCGACTCCAGCGATGCGATGCGCTCCAACAATTCGTCCATCTCCGCATTGTCGTTTTTCGGCTGGTCGTAGAAGTTTCCGAGCGTGGCGTTCAGGTCACGGTAGGCGGCTGCGGAGGACTGGATGGTCTGCGGCGTGGCTGGCTTTGCCCTTTCTTCCTTGCCGCCCGGATTGGCGAGGTCGAAGTCCACTCCGTTCTCCGTTCCCGCTATCTCGCGGTCGAACATGTCGCCCAGCTGCCCGATGGCACGGTTGCGGCTCTCCTGACGCTCTTCCATCTCCCCATGCTCGTAGGCTTTCAGCTTGTCGCCGATAATCTGCCGGTTCGCCTTGTCAGCGTCGGGCATCTCGGTGTTGTATCCGTCCGTTCCCGGCGGTTGCTCCTTGCCGGAGGACGGGGCGAATATCAGCCACATCGCCCCGATGAACACCAACACCATAGCGGGCAGCACGATCATCTTCTGCCGTTTCAGCCGTTGCGCCTCTGTCAGCGGTTCGCGCTCCTTTTTCGGTTTCCCCGTTTCGGGAGCAGCTTTGTTCTCTTTCGTCGGTTCATTCTTTGTCTGTTCCATATAAATAAGGTGTTAAGTGATTGCCTGTTTCCGCCGGGGTCGGCAGTTCCACCCGTCCGGCGTGTCCCGTTTCCATATGTGAGCCGTCGTTCCTGCCGATGTCATAGACGGCTCTGCCGAAGGTGTAAAGGGCAAGCACCGCGAAGGCGGCGAACATCCCCAGCACGATGCGGCGGCGTGTTTCCGGCGGCAAGCCGTCCAGATACCCTTTGAGACTTGCCGCCAAGCGTTTCCGTTTGTCGTGGAGTTTCCAATACATGCCCCACATTGATTTTCTGATACTTTTCATGTCCTGTTACCGTTTGATAGTCTGTAAATCCTTGTTCTCAATGATGGTGAAACCCTCGATGGTAAAACCGTTCGGGTTGTCATCCGACCGCGATGCGTTCAGCAGGCGGCAGGTGGTCACGAGGCTGCGCTCGGTGACGTTGCTCTGCCGGATGATTTTCTGTGTGGCGTAGGTCACGGCACGGTAGGGATAGGCGTTGAAGTCGCACACCACGCTGTCCACCTTCAGCACTTGGTTGATGTTCCCGGCGATGATGCGGTTGT
>ENA-ORMX01000132-ORMX01000132.1-human-gut-metagenome-genome-assembly--contig:-NODE-132-length-54253-cov-5.440404_pt1 | contig 54253 bp, 40 predicted proteins | sample MGYA00242108_ERZ509007 | MGnify/ENA primary metagenome ERZ509007 (study PRJEB26280, sample SAMEA2338745) | human gut metagenome | biome: human gut; feature: human-associated habitat; material: faeces...
CGAGCATCGACCGTTCTCCATGTTCATAACGGTCGATGCGGCATGACTTTCTCAAAGGTTTCAGACAATGTTATGCTTGTTTCTGCCTGATTTTCAGATTGTTTTCTGATGCCTTTTCCTATGCTTTTATTTGAAGAAGAATTTGATATATGAAGAAGAGTTTGATATATGAAGAAGAGTTTGACGTCAGCTATGACAATAATTTAAAGTGTTCTACTTGTTTTATCAGCTTGTATCATAACTGTTTATGGCGTTTTATGTCTTTTTTCTTGTTTCGAGATAATAACGGAAGAGGGTTGTTTCGCAATGAATTTTAAATGGTTACTTTCTTGTGAAATTCCTAATTTTATATTAATTTTGCAATCCGTTTGCTAAAAGACGGTTGGCAACCCTATGGCAGCAGGATGGCTGTAAGGCAGGGCCAACGATAATAATAGGATAACTATAGTATAAAGAATGACAACAACAACGCAGCAACAGGCTGGTGCGTGGACGGAGGTAGAATACTCGTCGGTGTGCGTCAGCCCGTATCTTTCCACTCCTGTTTTCGTACCCAAGGAGGCACAACTGGTGCTCTGCCGCGAGGATGGCTCGCGCAAGCCCGTGCGCCTTACCTTTGTGGTGTTTAAGGCTGAAGGTGCCGCCGACGATCAATGGGACGACGACCCTATGCTGGGTAATATAGAAGCCGAAGTGTTGGGCGACGGCGATGAAGAGGTCTCTCCTGTGTCGATGGTGAACCTGGGCATGGAGCCCTCCGACTTTATTCAGGTAACCCGTGAAGACGAGCAAGAGATTGTGTTCGACATCAACTTCCCCGATGGCGAGGTGCGCATTGACAAGGCTCGCCTTGAAGACGATGGCTTCGTGCTGAAGAAAGAAGACTTTGGCGATGAGGGCATTGCCTGCCAACTGTTTCCTGACGAGGGTACACCCTTCACCATACGTTTGGTGGTGCCTTACGTGGGCTTCTCGCTCACCGATGCCGACGGCAACCGTATTGATGGTGAACTGACCGTTACGCACGACGAGCTCGATCAGTATCAGTATGCCTTTGTGGGCGATGGCGCTAACGACCGCTTCTCGATAACACTCGACGACAACCGCCTTAACTACCTGTGCGTGTTGCGCGACGATGGCACCATGGCTGTGCGCGATATGCGCGACCGCCTGGCAGAGGTTGACCAGATAGCCGACCGTGGCACACTGAAGCAACTGATGATGGGCGCCCATGCTGTGCTGGTGAAAAATAAGAACAACCGCTGGCGCATTACGCTCACGGGCAGTCATGACGAGGTCGACGCGTCGCTCGCTTGCGAGGCGGTGCCCTTGGCACGTTATGCCTTCGAGGGCTTTGTGGCGCTGCCCACCGACGGTGATGAGGCTGAAGAGGCCGAGGGCAACTTGGCACACCAGCTGATGCACCTTGAGCAGAAGTTGGCCTTTCAGTGGTATTGGCTGGATGAGGCCGACTGGAGTCACGAGCATATGAACGACCTGATGGATATGGAGGGGCTGGATGCTGACCCTGAGAAGATGATGCGTCAGGCTCTGTTGTTCAATCGTTTCGAGAGTTTCATGAAGCGTCTTGCCGCCTTCTCGTATGTAAACCAGAAACCCATTCAGGGCGACCAACTTCAGGCGCGTAACAATAAACGCAAGATAGCACGTTGTGTGCGACGCGTAAAGGCGCATCGCGCAGGCGAAACCCCACTGTGGACGCTGCCTGAAGAAGACCGTCGCGAAATTCTTACCCTCTCTACTACCTTCCATCGCGAGTTTACTGAGGGGGTAGAGAGCGAATAAAACTGTTGGTGCACTCGACTTTATGTGTTCTCCGTCGCCAAAGGCGGCGAATGTACATAGCCGTGGGTGACTGAACACAGTGAAGGAACCTACGGTATTTCCGAAGTTAAAGAAAGCGTCCTCAAAGAGGGCGAACGTAATAATTAGTTAATACACTAAGTATGTTCGCTCTCTTTGAGGGCGCCTTTTTATACCTTGTTACCTTAGATTACGCAATCATAGACTGCTTTACCAGCTCTAATAAAAAACTCTTATGATATTTTGTTGATGATTGACAATTGTTGAATGATTAATATCAATAGCTAACTATTATAAAATAAAAATAAGAATGTTGAGTTATATGTCAACAATTATTGGTGTCTTTGCAAGTGATGTTGCGTAAGTGGATAAACTCGTCATGGGCCGACAGTTGCGTTGTCAAAAGTGTTATGCCTTTCACAATCTCGTCGTACGACATCCACCTGTATTGTGGCAGAGTGGAGGTGTGCTCTCCTGTGCCTACCCGTACGCTTACCACCTTGCCCTCATTTTCTTGCACTTTATATAATAATATATGTATGCGCGCGAGACGTTGGTTTACGACAATTTGATGCTAAAATAGGTGTTAAGCATACGATATGAAAGTTTTTTGAAAAAAATAATATAAAATTGCTTATTTATCAGAAAATATATATAAATTTGCAAAGTGAACCAATCAATAGCCTTTAAAGACCCACAACAAACTATTGTTGCGAAAGGATAAAAAGCGTATTGAGAAATAAACATAAAGAGAGCAAATAATTTTTATATATTTATTAATAGGTATGCTTATGAAAAAAGTTAACTTCCTTTTCAGTTGCCTACTGCTTTGGATGGTAGGTATGACGTATGCCATGGCTAAAACGGTAGCTCCGTATAAGGTGGATTTCAACTCACCGATTGATACGAGCGAGCCTGACTTTGCCGTAGCACCTGGTTGGGACCATCAGGCTCCTGGCATTGATAATGGCTGGTCTATGGTTCACCCTTACTGGACTTACTCTGAGACAGGTGGAAAAGGTGATACTGAAGAAACCCCCAGTGGCTGGCTTTCATGTGGTTCACAGAACAAACGTAACGCAAACAGGGAGTATGTAGATGACCATGATTATCTTATCACCCCTGTTGTTAATGGTAAGGTAACCTTCTCTGCTTGTTACGTTTATGCAAGCGACCTCTTCTTCCGTGTTTATACCATGAAAGAGGAAGACGGTAAGCTCGTTATTGACCAAAAGCTCCTCGACTTGGATAAAACAAAGGACTTTAAAGATCAGAGCCGCACATTCTATCAGTTTGAAATTCCTAATGTAGAGGGCAAACGTCTGTGCTTCTATTTTAGCAACTGCGGTATTGATGATTTTGAAGCCGAGTCGGCAGAGATACCTGAGGTATCGAAACTTACCATCAAGAAAATTACACCGAGCAGCTTTGGCGATTTTGTTGATGCTGATGAAACAAACAACTATACTGTAAACTTCCAGGCCAGTGTAACCAATACGGGTAACGTAACCCTTACACCGGGAATGGATAACTATAGCCTTAGTGTGTTGAGCGCTGATGGTAGCGTTATCAAAACTGTGGCTATGGACAAAGAACTTAAGCCCAATGAGTCGACAACGGTTGATGTTGCTGTAAAACGTAGCTATACTGAATTCCCCAACAAGGATACTTGGACATTGCGCGACGACCTCTCAAAGAAAACTGTAGAGATTGGTACAATCACACCTGGCGCTTATGCCGCTGCTCCTGTGCTGACACCGAAATATGAAGGCGATAAGACCGTTGCTGAGGCTAACTTCAATAAGACTGTTGCTGACAAGCACATGATGTTCTCGCTGAAGAATGTTAGCGGACAAGAACTGAAAATTACATCGGTAACCGCTCCTGAGGGATACAAACTGAACCTCGCTGCTGATGCTGTAGTGGCTAAGCACGACAGCTTAGACGTAGATGTTACCTTGCTGGCTGGCACTGCTGGTAAGAAAGAGGGCGACCTCGTAATTGCTACCAATCAGGGTGACCTCACCGTGAAGTTGAAGGGCGAAGTGGCTCCCGAAACTACATGGTATGCCGACTTTGAAGCTGTAAACATGCCTGTTGGTACTATTTGCGACAAGAGCGCGTGGACACTGGAATATAAGGCCAGCTCGTGGAAAACAGAGAACGACCAGCGCAACATGAAGATTGCTAAGTATGGTTCTGATGCTGAGCCCTATAAGTTCATCACTCCGCTGCTCGATTTTGCTGAGGGCGAGACCTTTGAGATGGATTTGGCTCGTAACACTACAATGGATAGCTACGGCACATACAACTTCTCGGTTCTCTATTCTGACGACCGTGTAAATTGGACACCGGCTAAGGAAATTAAGTTTGACGACCTGAGCTCGCTTGTATTAGATTACACTGAATATCAGTTTAAACACTTCGTTGTTGATAACATTCCTGCTGGTAAGCACTACATTGCTATTGCTGCTGTTAATGGTAAGGTGGATAACCTTATTGGTGGTACACCCGTTGAGGTGGCTCACGACTGGATGGTTTCTACCACCAACTTCCCTTCTAAGGGTCAGGTAAACAACAAGTACACTGCTACTGCTACACTGTTGAACAACAACCTCAAGGCAGAAGAAGAGGGCGCTTATAAGGTAGAACTCTATGTAAACGATGAGGCTGTTGCCGAGGCTGAGGCTGTAAAGGTTGAAGCTGGTGCTGAGAACGAGTACACCTTCACCTATACACCGCATGAGGCTGGTGAGATTACTGCTAAGGTGGTGCTTACCGCTGGCGATTACAAGGCAGAAAGCACTGAGGCTACGATAAACATTAACCGTGAGGAGAGCTTGAAGGACGTAACCATTGGTACTGTGGCTTATGGATTAGACTGGAGCAGTGTTCCTAAGGGATACTCTGAAGGTACAGCTCCTATGTATCACTCTTCTAAGTACTCTGAGTCAGAGTCGCTGCTTCCCGCTTCTATGCTGGCTGGCCAGCTGAACAAGGGTGATAAGATTAGCCGTATCAAGTTTATTGGTACTTGTGGTACCGATGGCTACAAGGCTAACGTGAAGATTTGGATGGAGAACACCACTGACGACAAATTGGTTGATGCTGCTACAGGTGATGGCGAAACCTCTACCGCTGATAATGCTACTACAACCAAGTTTGTTGACCGTGACACCACTCAGATGACTCAGGTGTTTGATGGCGAGGTAGAATATGCACGTACCTATACTGGCTGGTCAACTGCTGATGGTCCGCTTTGCGAGATTGTCTTCGATGAGCCCTTCGTTTACGATGGCAATGGTCTGCGTCTGCGCTTCGTACACAAAAGCGATCAGGAGTGCTACGACATCAAGTATGAGAAGGTAGCCGACAACGAGAACCTCTGCTTCCGTAAGAACAACAAACTGTGGGAGACTGGCGTTGAAGAGTATGGTGCTCAGCCTCTGCCCGTATACCACTTCGTCCTGCAGCTTGAACCTGCTAAGGTTGTAGGTAAGGTTACTGATAACGAGGGTGTGGCTATTGCTAATGCAAACATCACACTGAAGAGCGACGACGTAGAATATTATGCTACTACTGCTGAGGATGGTACCTATAGCGTAGACGTTATTCAGTCTGCTCTTACCTATAAGGCTACTGTCGTAAGTGGCGAGTTTATGGTAACTGCTGATGAAGATGTAGTATTCGGAAGCGAGACCAGCAAGACTGTTAACTTCACACTGCCGTTTGCTACGGGCATCAACACCGTAGCTCCTGCTGCCAGCGCTGCTAACACTAAGGTGTATAGCATTGAAGGCATCAAGGTAAGCGACAAGGGTCTGAAGGGCTTGAAGCCTGGCCTGTACATCGTTAATGGCAAGAAGGTGGTGGTGAAATAACATCGCACGTAACACATCTCTAAAATAATGAAAGCTCTCGTGAGTGGTCAACAGCCGCTCGCGAGAGCTGTCTTCGTTTTAACCCATTATTCTTTGTTTTAACCCATTATTCTTCGTTTTAACCCACTATTCTTCGTTTTAACGGTTCAGATAATATTGTTGTGTTTTTAACAATCTATTTCGCGCTACATACGTGTTTTACTTGAACACGATGTTCCATGAATTATCCAAGTAGGACGGTGGCCTCCGTGCCACGTCCTCCCGACATTAGTCGTTACTGTATAATCATGTTGCTGCCTTGCTGTGAAATAGTAAGCAATAAGACTGTATAAATATTACATATTCGTATAATAAACGAAAAATAATAAACAAAACGTAAGAAATATTGATTTTTATGTGTTGATTTGAAAATAGTTTGTTATATTTGCAGAGAGATATTTAAACATTGCTTATGATAAAAACTAATTTATACACCAAGGTGGCGTTGGCTGTCTTGGCACAGGCTCTGCCATACGCAGCCTTTGCTCAATTAGCTCAACCCGATACCATTTATAAACAAACATTTGATGACGAAGCCAGCTTCATGACCATGACTTTGGTTGATGCTGATAAGAATGGCAAACAATGGGACTTTGATCAAGATGGCTATAAGAAAGGTTATGCGCAAGCGCTACATAACTTCGATTTCGATTCAGACAACTGGCTCATCACCCCCGACCTGAACCTTGAGGGTGGCCGTATGTATATTCTCGATTATAAGGCATACGGTAATGGTTACTTCCCGCCCGAATTGATATCGCAGTATATGAATGTGGCTTTCGGCCGTGGACCTAAGCCCGATGCCTATACTGTGGTGAGCACCGACAAGGAGATTAAGCCTGGCAGTACCTTTCGCAACTATCGCCTATATATAAAGGTGAAAGAGAGTGCCGACGATTATCGCGTGGGCTTTGAAGATGTGAGCTATGCCGACTCGTATATACTAAAACTCGACGACATCTTCCTCACGAAGGGATGCTTGCTTGAGGCCCCTGACAGTGTGTCGGCCTTTACGGCAACGGCTGCCGAAAAGGGGGTGGCCAAGGCAACGATAAGTTTTACTGCGCCTACACTGACGGCCGATGGTAAGCCTCTCGGTGCTCTTAACAAGGTATTGGTGTATCGTGACGGAACCCTTATCAAGGTGTTTGTGGCTCCCAATGCTGGCGCAGCCCTTAGTTTTACCGACACGCGTGCCCTTGATGGCTACAATACCTATCAGGTAGTGGCCACAAACGCTTCGGGCGACGGTATCGTAACCGCGCGTACCGTGTATGTAGGTGTAGACGTGCCGGCTGCACCCAGCAATGTACAGTCAACCGACCTTGGCGATAAGATGCACCTTGAATGGACTGCCCCCACAAAGGGTAAGAACGGTTTCTACATCGACCCCGCTAAGCTTACGTATAATGTGTATGCGGTGAGCGGATGGTCGAACGTTGAACAGGTGGCTCGTAATATCTCGGGCACCAGCATCGACTTTGATAATAACTTCACGGGTGCCCAACACTCGGCTAAGTTTCGCATCACGGCACAAAACTCTGCTGGCGAAGGTGCGCATGCCGATGCCCCTGAACTGATATTGGGCACCAACTATACCTTGCCTTTTGCCGAGACCTTTACGGGCGGAAAGACGCAAACCTATTGGTGGAAGGATGCTTCGTCTTATTATAATTTCTCTATCGTATCGAAAGAGGTTGAACCAGGCGTGCCTTATGATGGCTATGATGACAGCTCGTATGCCACCTTCTATCCCATGGAGATGGACGAAGACAACTGCTGGGCTTCGTATAACACAGGCAAGATTTCGCTCAAAGGCACTACTAAACCTATCTTGAAGTTTGGCTATCGTTTTGATGTTAAGGGCATACTTTTGTTTAAAGTATTGGTAAAAGTGCCTGGAAAAGACGATGTAGAGGTATTTAACGCAGAGCGCGAAGAAGGGGCCAATGGATGGCACAGCGCCAAGGTTGACCTCTCGAAATACATCAACGAGCCTTACGTGATATTGAAGTTTTGGGGCAAGGGTGCTGATGGAAACTACATCGACTTTGATAATGTAAGCATCAGTGATGGCGACTTCGATACCGACCTGGCTGCTGGCCTTACTGCACGCGAGACGGCAGTGGCGGGCGAAACAATTACGGTGAATGCGCGTGTAGCCAACTATGGCACAAAGACGATGCGCAGCTATGATGTGCAGCTGCTGAATGATGGAAAGCCTGTAAAAGATGTTGTGCTGGCGGTTGATGGCGAAGAGCAAACCATCCAAACGGTGACGAAGGCGCTGAAGGCAATGTCGTCTGAAACAATAGGCATGACATTCCGCTTGCCTTCTGATGCAACGAATGCTACGTTGAGCGTAAAGGTGACAGCCGAGGGCGACCAGAACGCCACCAACGATGTTAGCGCCGAGCGCGTGATAACCTTGCAACCTTCAACGTTGAGCACTGCCACGGGGCTGAAGGCTACAAAGGGTAACGCACAGGTAACGCTGAACTGGATGGCGCCTGACGTGAAGAACACGGTAGTGACCGACGATTTTGAAAGCTATAAGGCCTTTGATATTTCAGCAGCCAGCCTCAATTATTATAATATAGGGCTCTGGCGCATGTTTGATGGCGACCAAAGCTACACGCAAGGCATTCCGTACTCTAAGGTAGATGAAACAGGAGTGTCGGCCACCTATATGGTAGCTTATCCTGGCAATATACAAGAGGATGCCTTCGCATGGATGGTGTTTGCACCCTCGCAGACCACACCAAATGTTGAAGAACTGTATACGAGCGGGCAGTTTGCACCGCATAGCGGAAAGCAATATCTCATGGCGGCCACCGCTACCGATCCTGCCACCACCTCTACCACCAGCGACGACTGGCTTATCTCGCCCTTGCTCTCGGGCGACGCACAGAAGCTGCAGTTCTATGCAGCAAGTCCGTCGTCATGGGGCGAAAGTTTCGAGATATATGTGTCGACCAATAGCAACGACGTTGAAGATTTTGTCTTGCTCAATCGCGACGTGACGAACACAAACCGTGATGGTTGGAAACTACATGAGTATGACTTGCCTGCCAATACCAAGTATTTTGCCATACGCTACTGCTCAGACAATTTGTTTATGATGCTGCTCGATGATATCAGTTATACCACGGGCGATGGCACACTCATGGGATATAACGTGTATCGCGATGGTCAGTTGATTGATAATGTTGCTGCCACTGCTACATCATACATCGATGCTACGGCAGGCGATACCGATCATGCTTATACCGTAACGGCTCTGTATAGCCGTGGCGAGTCGGCACACAGCAATGTGGCTGGCACATCAACGGGCATTGGCACCATCGAAACCGCCAACGAGGGCGCTACTGCCGTGTACGACCTTGAAGGTCGTCAGGTGCCCACTACTGCTCAAAAGGGCGTGTATGTGGTGCGCAAAGCGTCAGGAAAGACTCTTAAAATAGTGAAGAAATAATGGTCTTAACAAGACGATAACGATATATTTCTCTATCTTGGCGATAGGGAAATAATAACTCTCTCTTTATTTAATATGATAAGTAGAGGAAGAACCCGCTGAGGCGTCAGCACCAGGTTCTTCCTCTTATTTATGTTTGTTTGTTTATTTGTTTGTTGTCAAATAATATTGTTGTGTTTTAAACAATTGTAATACGTAACTTTGTGCCACCAATTTAATAATATATTATTGCGAGTATTAATTTTTATTTAAATGGATGCGCCCTCAAAGTAGGACGGTGGCCTCCGTGCCACGTCCTCCAGCGCCCCGTCCTCCAGCCCCTAGCACTTCTTAATAGATAACCTCACATATTGATTGTCTATTTCTAATGTCTGGAGGACGTGGCGCGGAGACCACCGTCCTACTTGGATTAATTCGTGGATAATTCGTGGGAAATTCGTGTTCAAGTAAAAAACGTGCGTAGCGCGAAGTATATTGTTTAAACACCACAATATTGTTTAATCCTATGTTTTGAACATATATGTCTTGAGTATATATATAATAAAAAAAGGATACTATATAGATAGTATCCTTTTTGTTTGGTGATCCGCTTGGGGCTCGAACCCAAGACCCCAACATTAAAAGTGTTGTGCTCTACCAGCTGAGCTAGCGGATCTCCGTTTGCTTTATCTCTTAAAAGCGAGTGCAAAGGTATAAAGAAATGTTTAAACGTGCAAATTTTTTGTTTACTTTTTTTGTTTTTTCTTTCTTTTTTCTTTGCTTTACCTATTTTTTGCAAGCCTTAATAGCTTCTATCGCAAATGATAACAGCGTCAATAGCAAGCCATAACAGCGTCAATAGTAAGCTTTAATAGCTTTTGTTTGTGTTGCCTTATTCGTTGGCATTTGCTTTATCTTCGCTTGTATTGTCGTTGTCTTTAATATATTCTTTGGTAATATAGCGTTGCCAGTAGGCAATGATTAGAGTGGTGAGGGGTAGGGCGACGATGAGGCCGATGAAGCCTAACAGGGCACCCCATATTGATAGCGACAGCAATAATATAGCGGGGTTTAGGCCCATGGCCTTGCCCATGATTTTGGGGGTTACTATCATGTCGGTGATTATTTGTACCACGGCAAACACCAGAAAGGCCATGCCGAAGACATACCAAAAGCTCTGACCCGTGTCGGCTGCCTTCAACATAGCCAAAAAGGCTGTGGGAATGAGGGCAAAGGTGTGCAGATAGGGCACAAGGTCCATAATGCCGATAAGGATGCCAAGGCCTATGGCCATAGGAAAGTCGATGATGCTGAAGCCTATGCAGAACATGATGCCCATGCACAGTGCCACCAGTCCTTGTCCGCGCACATAATTGTTCAGTTCGCGTTTCACATCGCCCATCAGCACATGCCAAAAGGGGCGGTGCTTTCTTGGAAATATCTTTACCCAGTTTTTGCTAAGATATTCATAGTCGAGCAAGATGAAGAACATATACAGCAACACGATGCACGAGCCTATAATGCTGATAACGATGTCGGCGGTTTGGCCTAACAGCGCAAACAGTTTGGGCATGGCCGTTTTGATGGTGTCGCTGAAGTCTTTGCTTCTAAAGTATCGGCGCAGCTCGTGATGGTTGTCTTGTATCCAGTCTTGTATGTTACGAGTGATGTCGTTGCCGTGTGTGGTTTGTGATAGCCAGCGCGTCAGCACATCGCTCAGCTTCTCAAACTGTTCAACCATGGGCGGTATGATAAGATATACGATGCCGCCAATACAGGCTATCACTACCACCATCGTAATGATGATGGCCAGTGCTCGTATCTTTACATGCAGCTTGTTTTGCACAAACAGCACGGCGGGGTTTAGCAGATAGGCAAAGAACCATGCGATGAAGAAGGGCAGCAATACCTCGCTGAGATAATTCATCACATAGAGCACGCCAAACACGATGGCCATGACGATGGCCCACCGTATAAACTTGTCGAAGGTGATTTTTTGGTCTAACATTTGGTGGCTTTTTGATAACATTCGCGGCACAGAGGCTCATATTTGCTCTGCTCGCCCAGCAGCACCTGCTCTTTGGCTTGCACCAGGCGGTGGCTAACGTAGGCCAAGTTGCCACATTTCACGCAGATGGCGTGCACCTTGGTTACATCGTCGGCAATGGCGCAGAGGGCGGGCATGGGTCCGAAGGGCACCCCCTCAAAGTCCATGTCAAGGCCAGCCACGATAACGCGCACGCCTTGGTTAGCCAGTGTGTTACATACCTTTACGATGTCGTTGTCGAAAAACTGAGCCTCGTCAATGCCCACTACGTCGATGTTGGTAGCCTGTTCCAGTATGGTTATGGCTTTTTCTACCGCTGTCGACTGTATGCTGTTGCGGTCGTGGCTCACCACGTTCTCCACGTCATAGCGTGTGTCGATGGCGGGTTTGAAGATCATCACTTTTTGATGGGCAAACACGGCGCGCTTCATACGGCGTATGAGTTCTTCGGTTTTGCCTGAAAACATCGACCCACATACTACCTCGATGCGGCCGAAACGTTGCATTTCTCCCATTGTGCTTTCTGTCATAATGATGCAAAAGTACAAATACTGTTTTAAAAATTGCAAAGAAACCGAGTGTTTTTTTGTGCGTAATGATTTTTTAAGTATATTTGTCGGCGTTATGGGCATACTATATATCGTTCCCACCCCTGTAGGCAACATGGAGGACATGACGCAGCGCGCCATTCGAGTGTTGAAAGAAGCCGATTTGATTTTAGCCGAAGATACCCGTACCACGGGCCTGCTGCTGAAACATTTCGACATACACAACCATTTGTTGTCGCACCATAAATATAATGAGCATGCAGCCACCGCCAGCGTGATAGAGCGCTTGAAGGGCGGACAAACCATTGCCTTGGTGAGCGATGCTGGCACCCCTGGCGTGAGCGACCCTGGCTTTTTCTTGGCTCGTGAGGCCGCTCGTGAAGGCATTACCGTGCAGTGTCTGCCTGGTGCCACAGCTTGCATACCCGCCCTTGTGTCGTCAGGTTTGCCTTGCGACCGTTTTTGCTTTGAGGGCTTCTTGCCGCAGAAGAAAGGGCGTGCCACCCATTTGGCCTCGTTGGCCGACGAGGTGCGCACCATGGTGTTTTACGAGTCGCCCTACCGTTTGCTGAAAACCTTGCAACAGTTTGCCGAGGTGTTTGGCTCTGACCGCCAAGCCTGCGTGTGCCGCGAGATATCAAAGATGTTTGAAGAAAGCGTGCGTGGCACCCTGCAAGAGCTGATAGCCCACTTTGAAGCCGAGGCCCCCCGTGGCGAGATTGTGGTGGTGGTAGGTGGCGCCAGCCGACAAGAACAAAAAGAAAAGGCGCGAGAAGAGCGTCGTGTTGCACGAAAAAATAAAAATAAAAACAGAGATAATGAGATGACGGAGGACGAATAGCCGCCTCCCCCAAAAAACTGAGTATTAACCATGGCGAGTATTGTGCTACGCGCCCAGACACGCCTAAAACAAATGTTGTAGAATGAAAAAAATACTATTGTATTGTTTCTGTCTTTCCCTCTTTGCCTTGGGAAGCTGCAAACAGGAGCAAAAGTCTCCTCAGGTTGACACTACACAACAGAACGACTCGTTGCAGAAAATCATTGCCGAGAAAGACAATGAAATCAACGATATGATGGAAACCTTTAACCAGATACAAGCTGGTTTCCAAGAGATAAACGAGGCCGAACACCGTTTGAGCATTGTGAAAGATGGTGAGGGTGCTAATCGTAGAAGTCAGCTGTTAGAGAATGTGCGCTTCATTGCCAACACTATGAAGGAGAACCGCGCCCTGATAACCAAGCTGCGCCAGCAGTTGCGCGAGAGCAGTGTGAAGGGCAATCAACTGAAGGTTACCATTGATAACCTGGTGGCCGAGATGGAAGAGAAAGACAGACAGCTGAAACAGTTGCGTGCCGAACTTGATGCGAAGGATATTCATATCACCGAGCTTGATGCCACTATCAACACGCTCAACTCGAATGTGTCGGACCTTCAAGAGGAGAGTGCTCGCAAGACCGAGACTATTAATACGCAAGACAAGCAGCTAAACACTGCTTGGTATGTGTTTGGTACAAAGAAAGAGCTGAAAGAACAGCGCATTCTTGAAGGCGACAAGGTGCTGGAGTCGAACTTTAACAAGAGCTATTTTACAAAGATAGACATACGTGTAGACAAGGAGATAAAGCTGATGTCGAAGTCGGCAAAAATTCTTACCATGCATCCCTCGGGTAGCTACACCTTGCAGCGCAATGCTAACAAAACGTATGTGCTGCGCATCACCAATCCGCAAATCTTCTGGTCAACCAGTAAGTATCTTGTAGTGCAAGTGAAATAAACGGATGCAAAGCAGGGCTGTGAGCAAGCAAACACTTGTAAGGCAGCCTCTATAAATAGGAAAAGAAAAACCTATCTATATTACTTAAACTGTGCGGGCTGGTGCTTGTGAGAGCACTTGTCCGCTTTTTTTATGCGCACACTTACAGGTTCTTCTTACGCCAAACGGCGGGCGAGATTCCCTCTTGCAGCGAGAATACTTTTGAAAAATAAGAAGCCGACGAGAAGCCCACGCTGTAAGCAATGTTCTCCATCTTTAGTTCAGGGCTTTCTATCATTAGGCGTTTAGCCTCGGCTATACGCAATGATGATATCCAGGCACTGAAGTTGGTGCGATACTTTTCGTTGATGAGACACGAAAGATAGTTGGTATTGGTGCCCAAGGCGACAGCCAGATCGTCGATGCTGAACTGCTGTTTAAGAAAAACTTTTTCTTTTACCCATGCTTGTAGACGCTTTTCAAGGTCGGTAGGCACTTCTGCCGTATCAGGTTCTTCTTCAATGGCTTTCTGCACCTGTATATATTGGCGCGAGAAGTTGAGAATACTTACAGCAATGTAGATATACAGCCCGATAATATATACTTGCACCAATAGGTTGAAATAAACGCCCTGAAACATGGTCATAATAGCCAAGAACCACGATACCGCCATAAGGATGACGCTGGTACCTGTCCATTGTATCATGCCGTGCATATTGTTTGAATAATAGTTGTCAAGCCTACGCACGCTGGCTTGATACTGACGTATGTAGGTATATACAAATCTAACAATAAAGGCTATATATAAGGTGAGGGCCGACAGGCGCAAAACATCGCGGTAAGGCAAAAAGGTGGGGATAATTGCCAATACCGATAAGGCACACGTCAGCAGCCACAGGCCAGCATCAATCATCATGCGTCGGCGCGTGGCGTATCGCTTGTTCAGCAAACTGAAGAAAGCGTAACATATAAAGATGTCTTCAAGGTAGAAGAGGATGACATCGGCACACTCAATATAATAGTCGTACACGTTCCATTCGCCTTTCGTCAAAAAGCACCATGCAAAAAGGTTGGCACTGAAGAAGAGGTAGGCTCCCACCAGCAGGCGTTTAGCGCGTCGGTAGGGCTTATATTCGGGTGTGAGCGGTGCTTTCACCAAAGCCATAACCATGGCAAGGGTAAGGTATACGGTGGCGTTGCACTGTATCAGCTCTTCAAATATTTTTTCTAGTAAATGCATAGACGAGAACAATATAGCATACAAAATTACTAAAAAACATTTGTAACACGAATTAATGTGTTGCTAAAATAAAGTAAAATGAAACAAAATGGGCTGTAATTTTTATTGAATAAACGGTATGGATGAAATAAATGGCTTATTTATAGGGGGTTATGAGACTTTTTAGGTCAAGACGCAAAAAGCGTTGTTCCTTGTAAAAGCACGTTTTTGTAACATTGCTGGGTAATATTACAAGTTTTTACCCGTTTCTTTTCTTCATCTTTACAGCCGTTTAGCTATATTGTTGCTACCTTTGCCAATGTAAAAACAACGAAGACGAATGATTCAGTGGAAGCTCACCAGCGTCATTCGATAGTGTGCCAATAACAGCCAATACAAAACAGAACAATATACATTTTTCTTTTTTTATTCTGCCAGTGCCCGTCGTGATGACGTAGCACTGGCCTTTTTCGTTGCCTTGCTGTGCCCGTTAATAAGATGCTGTGCAAGCAATGCCCATTGCTGCCACACGGTCGCGAATGGTGTTCAGCTCGTGTCGGCTGGCTTTCGTCAGTTTTGGGGCAGGCGTGTCGCGGTCGATGGTGTATATCATCACCTCTTGTGGGGCAATGTATCGCAGCGCCTTCAGCCAGGGCGTAACGTAGGTGTCGGTGGTGTTGTCAACATTCTTTCGTTCAAACGTGCCCTTCATAAACATGGTTTGTATAATAACGTGCCCTTTAAATGATGCCAGCGTGTTGATGATATCTTTTACCGAATAGTGGCTTGAGGTGGGGCGGTTAACCATTTTTATATATTCTTCGCAGCAAGTGTCAAGCTTCAGTATGTTGTTATCAACGCGCATCAGTGCCTGATGCACCTCGGGGCGGTGCGCAAAGGTAGCGTTGCTCAGCACCGATACCTTGGCCTGAGGAAAATATTTGTCGCGCAGGGCAATGGTGTCGTCAATAATCTCGGCAAACTGTGGATGGCTGGTCGGCTCGCCATTGCCCGCAAAGGTAAGCACGTCGGGGATGGTGCCTTCTTGCTGCATGCCCCTTAGTTTGTGCTCCAGCGTTTCGCGCACCTGTTCGCGGGTGGGGCGGGGCAGATGAGGCTTGCGCTCGGCATTAAAGCCACATTCGCAGTAAATGCAGTCGAATGTGCATGCTTTTCCATCGGCTGGCATTAGGTTGATGCCTAACGAAATGCCTATACGGCGGCTGTGTACAGGGCCGTAGATGGGCGATTGATGTAATGCTGTAGCCATTTTTGTTTCTATCTTTATACTTATTTCTGTTATTGTTTGTTATCTTTTATTCTTGTATAGTCCGCAAAAGTACATATTTTTCTGTTATGCTGTATGTTTTTTTACCATTCTTTTTTCTTATTGCTACATCTTTTTATCATAGGTTATCTTGGCGTACCATTATCTGTACCTAATTCTTTCACACTCAGCGCTCAATGCTTTCATGCTCAACGTGTAATTGATTTAAATCATTGTATAGATAATATAAAAAGAAAAGGGCCTCCGTTGCTCACGCAAAAGAGACCCCATAAAAAACTAATTATTAATTAACCCAAAACATTATCTTTATGATTGCTATTTGATAAAAACCTTTTTACATCATGGGCGGACGACCTCCGAAGCCTCCGCGAGGCATGCCCATAGGCCCTCTTGGTCCTCCTGGACGATCGCCTCGGTTGCCTGGGCCCATGCCTTTGCCACCCATCTTTCCGCCAAACATATTGAAGCGGTAAACCACGTGCAGCATGGCATAGCTGTTTATGTTGTTATACTGTGTGTCGCTGCGCTGCATAGCGTTTACGGTGCGACTGAAGTTGCTCAGGTTGTCGAGAATGTCGTAGAACTGCAGCATCACCGTCAGTGGCTTTCCGCGTAAGAAGCCTTGCGATATTTGTGCGTTCCACACCAGTTCGTTGGTGTTCATCGTCTTGTCGTTATATCCTCTTCGGCTGTTCTGATGCAGGTCGGTTGAGAGGCTGGTGCCCCACGGTGTGTTGATGATGGCCGAACCACCGTATGAGAACTGCCATGTGTCGAGGTCGCTTTGGCTTTGCAGCTCGTTGCGGCTGTGCATATAGTTTACTGATCCGTCAACGGCCAGCTCGAGCCAATTGGTGCGGAAGCTCAGTTCCAGTCGTTCGCTCAGGTTCATCGACTTAGTAAGGTTCTTTTGCGATCCTACCGTCTTGTCAATCATCACATATTGTGGCATATTGTTATACGACACGTTGGTTGATGTGTTGACGTTCCACACGCCAGTAGTGTCGATAGAGGTGTTATACATTAGGCCTCCCCTTATGTTCCAGGTGCCGTTAATGTTTACTGGCTGTGTGATGGTGCCACCAGTTTTTTCGTTATAGGTAACCATGTTTCCCACCGCGTTACGTGTTGAGGCAAAGCTCAGGTAGGCGTTGATGGCTTGCGACCGCTTCTGTATGAAGTTGTTATAGTTTGCCCACAGGTTGTTGGTGAACGCGGGCTTCAGGCCAGGGTTACCTTTGGTTATGCTCAGTGGGTTGCTGTCATCGGTGATGTCGAGCATCTGCGACATGCTGGGCTGCGACGTTGTACCGCGATAGTTGATGCGTAGCTGGTGCACCTGGCTGAAACGGTAGCGGAAGTCGAGTGTCGGCGTAAAGTTGGTCACCGTGCGTGTGGTGTCGGCATGCACGCCGTGATAGTCTTGTATGAAGTGCGACCGTTGTGGCTGCAGCATCACACCCGCATTAAAGTTGAACTTGTCGCGTATCATGCGAAACATCATTTCAATGTTGTGCGTGGTGTTCTTATACTCCGAGTATCGGCTCAGCTTCTTGTCTTCATATTCGGTGTAGGGCTTTGGCAACAGGTCAAGATAGCTGTCCCACTGTCGGTAGCTGTGCTGTGCGCCCGTGAAGAAGTCTTCGCCCAGGTTGCTAAAGTCGTAGGTGGCACGGTCGCTCCTGCTGTAGCTGTAGTTATATTTATAGCTAAACTGCAAGAAGGTGGCCTTCCACAATGGCTCGCTGTAGGTGGCCTGTGCCGTGTAGCTCCACTTCTTTGTGGGTGTAACGTTGAAACGGTTGGTTTGATAGGTAGAGTCGTTACCCAGCTTGTCTTTTACCTGATAGAGGTGTACGTTGTTGGTAGACAGACTCTTGCTATCACTCTCGTTGTACGACACATCACCGCGCACAGTAATGTTTCGGCCCATGCTATTCAGGCGTCTGTTCACTTGCAACATGGCTCTGGCCGTGGTGTTATCGCTGTATGATAGCGACTGCGTGGTGGCGCTGTTCACCATTAATCCTTGTGCTGCCAGCTGACTAATGTCGGTGGCGTTAAGCGGGTCGTTGACGTACAGGTAGGGGTCGTCGTTGTATGATGCCGATGCGCTGTTGCTCATGTTGTCGCTTGACGACACTGAGAGCGAGGGGCGGAACATGATGTTGGTCAGCGTGTCAGGCTTCCATTCTAATCGCATTTGTGCGTTCCAACTGTTGCTGCGCGAAAAGTTTTGACTGATGCTGTTTGAGTAGGCTCCAACTTTGCTCACAAAACTTTCAGATGAGCGTTCTGAGTAGACGTCGCCGTCGCTGTGGTTCCAGCGCACGCTTCCGTCAATCTGTAGTTTGTCTCCACTATAATTGAGGTTTGCGCCCCACATTTTGGTTGCGTTAAGGCCATTGTTTCCGCCGAAGCGTCCACGGCCTCCACCAAAACCTCGGTCGCCCACATTATTGGCGTTGCCAAAGGTCATGGCCCGTAGCTTGTCTTGCATCACGGCAGCCATCAGCCTTTCCGAGTAGCGGTTCTGTGTGCCTATGCTGGCATCGGCATTGGCAAAGATGCCTTTGTTCATGCCTTTCTTGATGCCAAAGTCGAGCACGGTTTGTTCTTCACCGTCGTCAATGCCCGTTACGCGGGCCAGGTCGCTCTTCTCGTCGTAGGCTTTTATGCGCTCTACAATGCTGGTGGGCAGGTTTTTCAGGGCGGTCTTGGTGTCGCCCGTCATAAACTCTTTGCCGTCAATCTTAATCTTCTTTACCTCTTTTCCGTTGATGGTTATTTTTCCTTCGTCGCTTACCTCAGCGCCAGGAAGGCGTTTTACCAGTTCTTCAATGGCCGACCCTTCGGGGGTGCGGTAGGCGGCCGAGTTATACTCGAAGGTGTCGTTCTTCACCACCACCTTTTTGGCCTGCCCCGTAACGGTGGCCCCTTTCAGCATCACGGCATCGGTGCTCATCTTCAGTTGGCCCAATGTCGTGGGGCTGTTTTGTATATTAATGTTGCGTATAAGCGGTTTATAGCCTACGCTCGACAGCTTCAGCAGATAGCGTCCTGCCTTTGGCGCGGTGATGCTGAATGTTCCTTTGTAGTCGGACAGTGCGCCTGCCACGTATGAGCTGTCGGTTTTCAGCAGCTGAACAGTAACCTGTTCCATAGCGTCTTTTGTGTCAGTGTCGATGATGTTTCCTGTCAGTTTGTAGGTTTGAGCCGTAACTCCTAAGGCTGACAGTGTAAACATCAACATGAGGAAGTAATGTTTCATTTCTTGTGTGTGATATGTTCCTTTGTTACGCGTTTTATTGCGATATCTGTCTTTTTGACGCTAATAGCATGAAAAGGTTTAATTAAAGATAGAAAAAAAGAAAAAAGTGCTTTTCTTTATTGAAAGCAGAAGCTTGGAATGCCCAAAACGTGCCGTAGGTAATCAAATTCGGTCGTTGGTATGCTATTCGTTAACAGGCTTGCTCGACATGGCCACTTGCCTACGCAAAAACAAACGGCATGCTGAAGACCTGCGAAACTTAAAATTAGTCATATATATAAATAGGTGTAAAAAGAACGCTAAACCTATTGTCATATCATAAAAATGCAGTACCTTTGCAGTTCCCCCTCTTGGGTGAGAAAACAAAACATTATATAAATAATTCTCAAAAACAAAAACATGCACAACATTTACCAACGCCATTCTATGGCTTTAGCGTTGATGCTCTTCGTGCTTCAATTGTTTGCACAAGGGCCCAACAACAGTGGCACTTACTACAAAGCAGCCAACGGACAAAAGGGTAAAGCCCTGAAAACCGCATTATGTTCAATCATCCTCCCGCATAAAGATTTAGGCTATGATGGCTTGTTTGCCGCTTACACCAAGACCGATAAGCGTGCTGATGGCAAGGTATGGGATATGTATTCATGTACCACCAACTTCAGCTTCAGCGACCATGGAGGCGGCTATAAACGTGAGGGCGACATCTATAACCGCGAGCACACTGTGCCTCAGAGCTGGTTTAAAAAGGCTTCGCCCATGAAGGCCGACGTTGTGCATGTGGTTCCTACCGATGGCTATGTAAACAACCGTCGCAGTAGTTACCCCTTTGGCGAGACTGATGGCGATCTGTATAAGTCGAACAAGGGCTTTAGCAAAGTAGGTAAGTCGAAGACGCCAGGCTACTCGGGCACTGTATTCGAGCCTAACGACGAGTATAAGGGCGACATTGCCCGCATCTATTTCTATATGGCTACGTGCTATGAAAAGAATATAGGGTCGTGGGCAGGCAATGGATACGCATCTGATGTGTTTACGGGCAATTCGTATCCCGCTTTCAAACCTTGGTTCCTTGATATGTTGCTGCGCTGGGCTAAGAACGACCCCGTGAGCCAAAAGGAGATTGACCGTAACAATGCGGTGTATGAGTGTCAGAAGAACCGTAACCCGTTTGTCGACTATCCTGGCCTTGAACAGCTGGTATGGGGTGATAAGCAAGACGTGGCTTTCAGCTATGACAACTATGATGGTAGTAACCCGAACCCCGATCCTACGCCTGATCCTACACCCGATCCTGACCCAACGCCCGATCCTGACCCAACGCCCGATCCCGATCCTACTCCTGACCCAGGCGTTGAGGGCTTAACCTTTGTAAAGGTTACTGCTGCCGAGGCGCTGACTCCTGCCGCTACCTATATTATTGTATGGGAAGGTAATGGTACAAAACATCCTTCGGCCTTAGGCGCCCTTGATGTTGCTAAGAAAGACTTTATGTTGGCTAAGCAGGTGACCATTGCTGATAACGGCACCATCACCACCGAGGTAAATAAAAAAGAGAAACCTCATACACTGACCCTTGGTGGTAGCGCAGGCAACTATACCTTCTATGATAATGTAGACAAGAAGTATCTGGCACTTACCTCTGATAACAATAAGCTGTTTCTGCAAGATAAAGCCGACGATATGATGGCTCAATGGAACATCCGCATCTCGGGTGGCTATGCATCAATAGCCAATAATAAGTTTGCAAAGCGTGTTATCCAATATAACGCATCGTCACCACGCTTTGCTTGCTACACAGGCGGCCAGCAAAAGGTGGCGCTGTATAAGGCTTCTACCGCTACGGGCATCAACAATGCTCCGCAGTGGAACACCACCTCTACTGATAAGGTAAACGTATATACCGTAACGGGTGTAATGGTGAAACGTCAGGTTGAACGACAGCAGGTGCTGCAGCAGTTGCCTAAGGGCATCTACATCATGAACGGACAGAAAGTGGTGATACGATAAATCTACCGAAAATAATAAGAAAACCTACTCGTTTAAAAGAGATAACTTACAAAGTGAAAGTTGTGACCTCTGTCGCGGCTTTCACTTTGTTCGTTTTGGGATAAATTCTGTTGCAAAAGTGCATTATGTAAGCGTTTTAGCCCACATGTTGCATATTTATACAGATGGTATTTACAGAATGAAAGAAAAAGGGCCAAAAATGTTTAATTTCGAATTATAAGGGCCTTGCTAAATTATAATCGAAAAAGAGGACAAAAATTGTTGCAAAATAGTGTTAAAGAAATAACCAACTTACAATTTAAAACACTATCTTTGCAATAGAAAATAAAACAAAACACATAACACCACAAACCTTTTAAACATTACTACAATGAAAAAGATATTGCTACTTACAATGATGGCCTTTATAACAATGGCATCTTATGCACACAAACGTGTGTCTGAAACCGCTACAGTGGTATCTACCGACACCATTTATTACAATGCTGATTATATTCGTGTTGATAATCGTGCTGATGCAGCTTACGGACGTTTGCTCCTGACCGAAGGCACTGGTAGACAAAAACGCGAGGTCTTTCGCGACTACTATATGAACGGTAAACTGAAACTGGAAGGTGGATATAGCTTCATCGACCTGAACAACGACCGCAATACAAAGGTTGAAGGCGACGTTACTGCTTTCTATCCTAATGGAAAAGAAAAGTATCGTGGCTCGTTTATCGGTGGAAAACCCGAAGGCTATCTTACCGTAATGATGCGCGACGGAAGCATCGCTACCGCTGAGTTTGTAAACGGAATATCACGCTTCAACTATTTCGTTGTGACCGCTACCGATGGTAACCAAACGCGTCGCGACATCAACGATTTAAAGATATTCCTGAAACGATAACAGGAGTATGGCCTAATAGCCACATATACACAGAAAGATTTTTTCATAAGCAAAACAATAGATATCTCTCTTAAAAAACAAAACAAACAATAAGTAGAAATTGCTAAAGAATTGAAAGGCATGCCTCGTGAGAAGCATGCCTTTTTTGTGTTTGTTCCTTTCCAAACACCTTTTTTATATTATTATTTGTTTTGCTCAAGGCTTTTGCTTACTTTTGTATTGCATAATCATTCAGATGTAGCGCATTGTAACTTACTTGTATTGCATCGTAACTTACTTGTATTGCATCGTAACTCTGAATTCAAACTTATAGCATGTTCAATGGCATGCAGTAATTAACTATTATACCCTTTTCTATGACAAAGAAACACTTACGTCTTGCAATGTTATGTGCCCTTTTGGCCTTTAATGCCCTTATGATGAAGGGCGAAGGATGGGTGCGCATCAACCAGTTGGGCTATCTGCCTCGAGCCACAAAGGTGGCGGTGCTGATGAGCGACCAACCCACTACTGTTGATAGTTTTCAGCTCATCAATGCCTTTACAGGCAAGGTGGCTTATACCTCAAACCAAGTGCAGACCATGGGTGCTATGGGAAATATGAAAGCTACTTTCCGCCTGCGCTTCTCTGCCTTTACTCAGCCTGGTACCTATTATATAAAGGTGGGGCAGAGCCGCTCTGAAATTTTTCCCATTAACGGGCAGGTGTATAAGGGCACGTCTGACTTTGTGCTAAACTATATGCGCCAGCAACGTTGCGGATGGAACCCCTACATACAGGATAGCTGCCACCAAAAAGATGCTCGCATAAAATATCATCCTACAAAAGAAGGACAGCATATTGACGTGCGTGGCGGATGGCATGATGCTGCCGACTTGCTGCAATATACCCCAACATCGGCAAATGCTATCTATCAAATGTTGTTTGCCTATCAGCAAAACCCATCGGCATTTACCGATCACTATCTGGCCAACGGCATGCCTGGTGCTAATGGTATTCCGGATATTATCGATGAGATTTATTGGGGGCTCGATTGGCTCGACCGTATGAACCCCGCTAAAGGCGAACTGTATAACCAGATTGCCGACGACCGCGACCATGTGGCAATGAAGTTGCCCAACTATGATCCTGCCGACTATGGATGGGGAAAGAACCAAGACCGACCTGTATATTTTGTTGATGGCAAACCGCAACAACGGGGTAAGTTTATGAACGCTACCATGGGCGCCGCCAGCACTGCTGGCAAATTTGCCAGCGACTTTGCTTTGGGATCGTGTGTGCTGAAGCCCTTTTATCCCGAATTTGCTGCTAAGATAGGGGCAAAGGCTGCCGATGCTTATCAGGTGGGTGTTGATAAACCAGGCAACACGCAAACAGTGTCGGTGGTATCGCCTTACATCTATGAGGAGGATAACTGGGTTGATGATATGGAACTGGGCGCCATGGAACTGTATCGTAAGACGGGCGACCGACAATATTTGTTACAGGCCGTTGAATATGGACGCCGCGAACCAGTAACGCCGTGGATGGGAGCCGACAGCGCGCGCCACTATCAATGGTATCCGTTTATGAATATGGGCCACTATCAGTTGGCTAAGCATGGCACGGATAGCCGCTTGCGTAACGAGTTTGTGCGTAACCTGCGCGCGGGCATCGACCGCGTTTGGCAGCGTGCGCAGGGGCACCCATTCTTGTGGGGCGTGCCTGGCATCTGGTGCTCAAATAACCTTACCGTGGCCATGCTCACACAGTGCATACTGTATCGTCAGCTCACCAACGACCACACCTACGAAGAGATGGAGGGTGCTTTGCGCGACTGGCTGCTGGGTTGCAACCCATGGGGCACCAGCATGATTGTTGAACTGCCTATGGGGGGCGTATATCCCACGCAGCCTCATTCGGGCTATGTGTATCTGAACAAGGGTAACACTACGGGCGGACTGGTTGACGGACCCGTATATGCCACAATATTTAAAGGGCTGCGGGGCGTAAACCTTACCAACGGTATGCGCGCTAACGAGGCTCGCAACTATGAACTGTTTCAGCCTGGCGACGTAGTGTATCACGATAATATGTCTGATTATAGTTCGAACGAACCTACAATGGATGGCACGGCATCGCTCACCTTCCCACTCTCTGTGTATGAAATGGAGGGACGCGAACAGACGGGCGTCGCCGATAACGCTAACGTGTATGAACAGGCGGGCGCCATTATTAAGGGCGACCCTACAAAGAAACGTATCTGCCTGGTGTTTACTGCCGACGATAAGGCCGACGGTGCAAACACCATCATTAGCACGCTGAAGAAAGAAAAGGTGAAGGGTGGCTTCTTCTTTACAGGTAAGTTTTATGAGATGTATCCCGACATCGTGCGTCAGCTGGTGGCCGACGGACATTATGTAGGTAGCCATAGCTACGGCCACTTGCTGTATGCACCCTGGGAAAAACGCGACTCGATGTTGGTTAGCAAGCAGCAGTTTGTTGATGATATGCTAAAGAGTTATAACACAATGGCAACCTTTGGCATTAGCAAAGAGAAGGCTCCCTATTTTATCCCGCCTTACGAATATTATAATAGTACGGTGAATGGATGGGCGCACGAGATGGGACTGCAAATCATTAACTTCACTCCAGGTACGGGTACCAATGCCGACTATACTACGCCCGACATGGGCGAACGCTATAAGTCGAGTGCACAACTGTATAAGCGTTTGCTTGATTTTGAACGTCAGCATACGCTTAACGGCCATTTTCTCATGATACATTTCGGTACACATCCTTCGCGCACCGATAAATTCTATACCATGCTACCCAAGATTATCAAAACCTTGCAGCGCCGTGGCTACACCTTTGTATCGGTAGAGGAGATGCTGGGATTAAACTTGAAGTGATGTTGAACATACGATGTATAGCTGATAAGTAGATGAAAAATGAGTGTGGTGATGATTGTTACCAAAACTTATGATATTGTTCGCTATATTCAAAGCCCGCTGCTTTCAGTTTTTCCTCCAGTGCCGTGCGATCGACATTCATGTCATCGCAGAGGGCATCAAGCGAATTATATTCGTCACGCAGCAGCATGTTCACTGCTGAAAATAACATCATCGGATCGTTGGGTAAATGTTCCATAACTATTTTCCTATTCTATATTTTAACTGTTTCTTCTTTTATGTGCAAAAGTTTTGCTAATTTTGTTTGTCTATAACGTTGTTTTATAAACGTTATTGTACAGATATCTTCTTTTAAAGAAATATCAATACTATTATTGACATATAACAAATAATATGCCTACAAACAACATAAGTAAAAAAAAATAACCCGACAAACAATATACTGACAGACAATATGCCTACAAATAATATACTGACAAATGCTGACGATGAGCGTTTTATGAAGGCTGCCCTTACCGAGGCACAGGCTGCTTACGATGAAGGCGAGATACCTGTGGGAGCCGTTATCGTGGCGGGTGGACGCATTATAGCTCGTGCCCACAACCTAACCGAAACCTTGTGCGATGTGACGGCTCATGCCGAGATGCAGGCACTAACGATGGCCGCGTCGGCCTTAGGTGGTAAATATCTATCGGGATGCACGCTATATGTTACTGTTGAGCCTTGCATTATGTGTGCTGGCGCCATTGGTTGGGCTCAGGTGAGCCGCATTGTGTATGGCGCGCCTGACGAGAAACGAGGTTACGCCCTTTATGCGCCCAAAGCGTTTCATCCTAAGGCCACCATCACGCGTGGCGTATTAGAAGATGAATGTAAAACGCTGATGCAGCGCTTCTTTCAAGAGAGAAGATGAAGTGGGAATTCATAATTCATAATTCGTAATTCATAATAGGTAATTCATGATTTATGATTTATAATTTATAATTCGTAATATATAATTCAATAACCAAATAAAAAAGAGGAGGCAATGCCGATGGCGTTGTCTCCTCTTTTTCAATCTTTATATATCAAGGGTCAGCGACACTGGACAGTGGTCGCTACCAAAGATGTCGTTATGTATCTCGGCTGCTGTAACCTTGTCGCGCAAGCGGTCAGACACTAAGAAATAGTCGATGCGCCAGCCTGCGTTTTTCTCGCGTGCCTTAAAACGATACGACCACCACGAATATTTTATCTCGTCGGGATGCAGCAAACGGAAGCTATCAGTGAAGCCATTCTGTAGTAAGAATGTCATCTTCTCGCGCTCTTGGTCAGTGAAGCCCGCGTTCTGTCGGTTGGTCTTCGGGTTCTTAAGGTCAATCTCTTGGTGCGCCACGTTCAGGTCGCCACACACTATCACGGGCTTCTTCTCATCCAATTTACGCAGATGCTGGTAGAAGGCCTCTTCCCATGTCATGCGATAGTCGAGACGTCGCAGCCCATCTTGCGAGTTGGGCGTATAAACGGTGACGAGGAAGAAGTCGGCAAACTCGAGTGTGATGACGCGTCCTTCGTGGTCGTGTTCCTCAATGCCGAGCCCATAGGTGACGTTCAGCGGCTGGTGTCGGCTGTAGATAGCCGTTCCCGAGTAGCCTTTCTTCTCGGCATAGTTCCAATACGACTGATAGCCAGGAAATTGTAAGTCGAGCTGTCCTGTCTGCATTTTTGTTTCTTGCAGACAGAAAAAGTCGGCATCAAGGGCTTTAAAGCTATCTTCAAAACCCTTTGTTGTGCATGCCCTTAGGCCGTTAACGTTCCAAGATACAAATTTCATTATACTTTACTTTTTAGCACCTTTAAGCCCCAGTGCGCTTTGCACGTCGTAGGTTTTGCCGTCAATCTCCATGTTTCTGATGATGACATTAGCGGCTACCTTTTTGTTTTGGAAGGCGAGTAATGAATAGTAACCTACATTTCCATAAATGTATGTGGTTCCGAATGTAATCATTACTCTGTGGTTCTGTCCTTCATTTTCGAATGATGTGCTATACTTAAAATCGGTATATTTGGGCAGGAACCAGAACTGGTAGTAGTTGCCAGATGCTGAAGCCGATGGTTTATAAACATCAGACAGACTCATGTTGAAGACGATGGGCTTTACGGGTGCTTTTTCAATCAGTGTACGTGTGTCGGCATCGGTAACAAATGCCTTCAGCGCGCTGATAGGGAAGTTCTGAATGGTAGCTGTTGAGTCGATTACATTCCAGTTGATATCTGCAGAGTCGGGTTTCTCGGCAGTTTTGTTGGGAATATATATCTTGCCTTCGTATGTACCAGCAGTTACAAGCATGGCTTCCTGCTTTTGTTCTTTTGTGGGCGGTGTATAACTTGGGCCATTGTCATCAGTGCTAAGACATGATGTGAGCGATGTTGCTGCCAATGCGATGCAGAGCAGCGAGAGGAAAGCTGTTTTTAATTTGTTCATATCAAATAATTCTTTTTTTGTTCATTACTAAATATAAAATGTGCTTTCTTGCCATTTCTTGCATAAAGAGAAAGAAAATTTTATTTTGTTGCATTGGGTTTATATTTTTCTTGCTTCGCCTCTTAGCAGGTTCATAAACTCTTCACGTGTTTTGGCCTGGTTGAAGGCTCCGCTGAAGGCGCTTGTGGTTGTGACGCTGTTTTGTTTCTCTACGCCACGCATCTGCATGCACATATGTTTGGCTTCAACCACCACCATTACGCCCAGAGGTTTGAGGGTGTCTTGTATGCAGTCCATGATTTGTTGTGTGAGACGCTCTTGCACCTGCAACCGATGGCTGAAGATATCAACTACGCGTGCAATTTTGCTCAGCCCCGTGATGTATCCGTTGGGGATGTATGCCACATGTGCTTTTCCGTAGAAGGGCAACATATGGTGTTCGCACATTGAGAAGAAGTCGATGTCTTTCACCATGACCATTTGGTTATACTTCTCGGCAAACAGTGCGTCAGTCAACACTTTGTGTGCGTCCATGGCGTAGCCTCTTGTCAGCACTTGCATGGCCTTTGCCACGCGCATGGGTGTTTTTACCAGGCCCTCGCGGTCTGGGTCTTCGCCAAGCAGTGTTAATACTTGGCGGTAGTGTGCGGCGAGCTCATCGAGCCCTTCGCGGTATTCTGTTTCTGGATTCATCTGTTTGTTGTTTGTTTTCTTTTCGGTGCCCCTAATTGTTATTAGTAGGCTACAGTTATTTTTCCGCTTACGATGCAGGCTTCTTTGAAGCCCAACTTTTTCAGTTGTTTTAAGATATGGCTTGCCTCTTCATAGGAGCGGAAGTTGCCTACGCGGCAAATCCATCGTGGCGAGTAGAAGTGTACATATACGGGCAGTTCTGGGAACACAGCTTTTACGTCGTTTCCAGCCTGTTGCACTCTTTTTTTGTCTTGTCGGCTATTTCCACCGCTCAGCACTTGCACGCGATATCCGTTTACCTTGTAGCTTCGTTTAGGTAGCTTTCGTCGTGTGTCGATGGTTGCGCCTTCGTTTTCTGTTTCGTTGTTGTTTTCAGCGTTTGCGTTATGCTCGCTGTGTTGTTGTATATTGTTCCTGTTGGCAGGATGTTCCTCTTTCTTGTTATTGTCGGCTTTCTTGTTATTGTCGGCTTTGCCCGGTTTGTGTGGTGTTGTGTTTGTAGTGGTGTTAGTGTTTTCAGGTTTCTTTGTTTCTACCTTTTTATGTCCCGACACGTCGGCGTTGTCTACCAGTTCGTCAATGTCGTGGCTTTGAACAACCGTTACCGTAGCCTTTCCTGCCTCTTTTTTCTGAATGTGTTGCAGGAACGACTGTGCCTGAAGCTTTGTTACGGCTCCGATGACCAAGATGATGGTGAGGACGAATGGTTTCATATAAGAATGAAATATATATTATATATGTATATGTTGAATGAAAAACCAGCAAGCCGTCTTTACCCGCTTGTTATGTTGTAGCAAGCAGATAAAGGCGGCGGTGCTGATTTAATGTTTAATGTTATGATGCTTATTTCTTCCAAGCGTCGATAATGCCCTTGAAGTCGGCTGCCTTCAGAGAAGCGCCACCGATGAGGCCACCGTCGATGTCGGGTTTAGCAAACAGCTCAGGAGCGTTGCTGGCCTTGCAGCTACCACCGTAGAGGATAGATGTTTCCTCAGCAGCCTCGTTGCCATACTTTTCAGCAACGATAGAGCGGATGTAAGCCAACATTTCTTCAGCCTGGTCAGAAGTAGCGGTCTTGCCAGTGCCGATAGCCCAGATGGGCTCGTAAGCGAGGATGATGTTCTTCCAAGCCTCTCCGTCGAGGTGGAATACAGAACCCTCGAGCTCAGCCTTAACCACGTCGTTCTGCTTGTTAGCCTCACGCTCTTCCAGAGTCTCACCGCAGCAGAAGATAATCTTCAGGTTGTGCTTCAGAGCCAAGTCTACCTTCTCCTTCAGGATCTCAGCAGTCTCGCCGTAGTACTGACGACGCTCTGAGTGACCGAGGATAACATACTGTGCGCCGGTACTCTTAACCATTTCGGCTGAAACCTCGCCAGTGTATGCGCCCTTCTCTTTGTCAGCGCAGTTTTCAGCGCCGAGGCCTACGATAGAGGCGTCGAGCACCTGAGCTACAGAAGCCAAGTGGATGAACGGAGTGCAGATTACTACGTCGCAGTTGGGTTTTTCAGCAACGAGAGCCTCGTTGATTTCTTTGGCGAGAGCTACGCCATCCTGCAGGTTCATGTTCATTTTCCAGTTGCCTGCTACAATTTTCTTTCTCATTTTCTTTTTAGTTTTTAAAATGCTAAATATTTTATTTGAATTGCTTTTTTCTTTTTCTCTAATCCATTTTGACCATGCCCACAGTCGGTCGGCAAAGGTGAGCAGTGAGAGGGGCAGCACAAACCACAATAGCAGTTTTAATAGTTTTTTTGCTACGCCAGGGTCGGTGATATGTCCGAATGTGCTTTTTTCAGGTGCCAGCGTTAGTTGTGATGTTTGTGGCAGCCTGTTGTGGCTCCATTTATTTATTACCACGCCATCTTTTATGAGCAGCAGTCCGGGGTTGCTTCGCACGATGGTTTTCAGGGTGGTGGCGTCGGTATTGCAGAAAATATAGTCGGCCCCCGTCATGTCAATCCATTTATCAATGCCCTTCTTTAGGCTTGCCGTGAGGCAATAGAAGGGTATGTGCCAGTCTTGTGCATACTCGTATATCTGGTTGATGTCGCCAAAGTTAGAGTCGTCGGCCTGTTCCAGATAGGGCGATATCAGCAAGAAGGTGTATCCTTTTCGGTTCAGCACCTCGCTGGTAATGTCTTGGTCGGTGCCAATGGGCGTCATGCTGAAGTCGTGTATGGGTGGCACGTATCCTTCTTTTGTTTGCACGGTATGGCTGTCGACAAACGTCCAGGTAGAGTCGGGATAATTGTCGAGCGTAAACTCTTTCTGCACGCCATCTTTTTGCATGATGAACGTTGTGCTGAATTCAGGCTCTTCGGCTCCGTTGGGTATCTCCATGCCCTTGCGCAGGTTGGCGCCTATGTGGTAGGGGCGGAAGTCGAACATGGGCAGGTCGTACAGGCTGATGGTTGACACGGCCAAGATGAACAGTCCAGCATAGTTGCGCACAATCCATTGGTTACTTTTCGATATCAGCCTTGGCATGCGCTGTGGCCATATCAGCACTACGGCAGCAGCAGCCATGAGCACGATGTTTTTCAGCAGTGTTTGCTCGTTGGTTAGCACGATGGCATCGCCAAAGCAGCCACAATCGCTTACAGGGTTGGCAATGGCTATCCACACGGTGAGCAATGTCATTATGGCCATGAAGATGGCGGTGAGCAATGCTGTGCGCTTGCGGCGTATGGCGAAGAGCAGATAGATGCCGATGGAGAACTCGAAGAGGCCCAACAGCACGGCGGCTGCCAGTGTGGCCCAGTCGGGCACCCAGCGGTCGAGGCTCATGGCCACAGCATAGTCGTGCAATTTATATTGCATGCCCAGCGGGTCGACGGCCTTCACAAATCCTGAGAAGATGAAGGTGACGGCCAGCACCAGTCGGCAGATGTTCACCCCGAGGGTGACAGGCCACTGTCGGTTTTGGGCTTTGCTTTCGGTTTCGTTTACCTCTGTTGTCATGCTTTAGCAGCCTCTTGTTCCGATAGTTTTATCAGTCCAAACACAGCATAGTTGATGATGTCCATATAGTTGGCATCAATGCCTTCAGATACGCGTGTGTCGCCATGATGGTCTTCAATCTCTTTCACACGCTCAATCTTGGTGAGGATGAGGTCGGTGTAACTGCTCACGCGCATATTGCGCCATGCCTCGTTGTAGTCGTGATTTTTTCTGAGCATCAGCTCCAACGACGTTGTGGCAAAGGCGTCGTATTGTGCCAAGGCCTCTTCGGGCGACATGTCGACGGTGTCGGCAAAGCCGCGTTCGAGCTGTATCAGTCCCACGATGCCATAGTTGACCAGTGCCACAAATTCGGGTCGTATGCCCTCGTTCACCAAGGCCTTGCCTGTTACTTCGAGCGAGCGTATGCGCTTGGCTTTGATGAACAGCTGGTCGGTGAGCGACGACGGACGTAGTATTCGCCATGAAGCACCATAGTCGTGCAACTTGTCGGCAAACAGCGCACGACACTCGGCCATTGCGCTTCTAAACTGTTGTTCTGTCTTTGAATTGCTCATAATGTGGGTACAAATTTAGTGGTTTTTTATGATATGTGCAAACTATCACCTTAAAAACTCGTGCGCGAGGTGTGTATGTGCCCCTTTATGGTCTGTGGTATAGTGGTGCTCGGCCTGTTAATATTGCTTAAAGGATAGGTGGAAAGGGTGCATATAACCATTATTTTACTGTTATATGAATATAAACCTTTACTATATGCTAACAAATAAAACTTTTTCATTGCTGCTGAGTGCAGCCACAGCCCTGCTGCTGAATGTGCTACCCGCACGGGCCGACAACCATTTGCCTGCCTGGGCTTTTGGTGGTTTCGAGCGTCCTGAGGGCGTAAATCCGCTTATCACTCCTAATGTGTCAACCTCTTTTTCTTGCCCCATGCGTGGGCATAGCGTGGCTTGGGAGTGTGCCGATACGTTTAATCCTGCCGCTGTAGAGAAAGACGGTAAGATATGCATACTGTACCGCGCCGAGGACGACCCTAACGCCGGCATCGGAGGGCGCTCGTCGCGCATAGGATATGCCGAGAGTAAGGACGGCATACACATTGACTACAGGCAGACCACGCCCGTGATGTATCCCGACGACAGCGAGGTGTCGCGGACATACGAGTGGAAGGGCGGATGCGAGGATCCGCGCGTGGTGGCCGCCGACGTGGACGGCAAGACGCTGTACGTGATGACCTACACCTCGTGGAACAACAAGGTGCCACGTCTGGCCATAGCCACCTCTTCCGACCTGAAGACATGGACCAAGCACGGACCGGCCCTGCTGCGGGCTTACAACGGAAAGTTCAAGGACCTGGCCTGCAAGTCGGGCTCTATCGTCACCGAGGTGGTGAACGGCCGGCAGGTGGCCGCCAAGGTGAACGTGGGTGGAAAAGAAAAATACCTGATGTACTGGGGCGAACAGTGGGTGTGCGCCGCCACCAGCGACGACCTGGTGAACTGGACTCCCTACGTGGACGGGAACAAGGAGCTGGTGTATCTCATCAAGCCCCGCGACGGATACTTTGACAGCATGCTCACCGAGTGCGGGCCTCCTGCCGTGAAGACCGGGGACGGCATCATCCTGTTCTACAACGGAAAGAACGACTCGGGCATGAAGGCCGACGCCGCCTATCCTGCCAACACGTATGCCGCCGGACAGATTCTCTTCTCGAACGATGACCCGCTGAAACCCATCGCACGCCTGGACAAGCCTTTCTTCCGCCCCATGACCGACTTTGAGAAGACGGGCCAGTATGCTGCCGGAACCGTATTCATAGAGGGTCTGGTGTACCACAACGGCAAGTGGTATCTCTACTATGGATGTGCCGACTCGATGGTGGGCGTGGCCGTGTACGACCCTGCACACCGCTCGGGCATTGGCGACCCCACCACGCTCCAGATTCCAGAGGGCATCGTCAACGCCTGGCCCGCCAACGGGCAGGGCAAGGTGCGCTGCACCATACACTCGTACAGCGGGGCCGCTGCCGACAGCGAGCGTCCCTTCTACCTTAACACGTCATACTCTATGCCCAACCACAAGTGGTGCGACACCAGCGAGGGCGACTCGTGGGTGGTGTTCGAGTTTACTGACGTGTACAGCATCCGCCGCCTGGTGTTCCGCGACGTGCAGGGACACGAGTCGAACTGCGGCAACGTGCCCGAATATACGGTGCTGACCAGCATGGACGGCAAGCAGTGGACGGAAGTGGCCCACAAGACGGGCGTGGAGAACGAGGCCACGAAGGACGTGTCGTTCACGGACACCGAGGCCCGGTATGTGAAGCTGGTGCTGAAAAAGGGTACACGGGGCGACGGAAGGAAGGACAATGCCGTGCGCATCTATGGCGTTGACATCTATGGCGAGATGGTCGCGCAGGCCGACCACGCAGGCGTGGTGAGCATCGGCAAGACCCTGCTCAAGGGCAGCGACGCCATGAACGAGAGGGAGACGGCCGCCAACCTGCTGGACGGCAACCATACGGACAAGAACACGAAATGGTGCTTTGCCAAAGGCAATGCCGACACGCACCCGTACAACTTTGCCATCATCGACCTGGAAGACGAGTATATGGTGAGCGGCTTCCACCTGTACGACTGCCGCACGCTGGAGCCGGACGTCAACGTAAGCGACTACCAGATATACGTAAGCGACACGGCACCCGACCTTGACCTCATCTCCGTGACGGGCGACTCGAACACGTGCTGGGAACTGGCTGTAGACAAGAAGGGACAGGCCAATGTCAACATCAAGAAGGTGACTCTGGACAATGCCGTAAAAGCGCGGTATGTGAAGCTGGTTGTCCCGCACACCACCCCGACGCAGAACGCGCAGACCACCAAGCTGTATGCCTTTGACGTGCTGGGCACCTCCTGCACGTCTGGCATCGGCCACGCCACCGCGCCCACACTGGCTCTGCCCGCCCTGGCCCGTGCCGGACAGACACTGCACGCCGACCTTGGCTGCCAGGGCGTGTTCATGCTGTACAGCCCCGACGGCACACTCGCTGCCAGGCAGCCGTTCAACGGCACGCTGTCGTTCAGCCTGCCCATGCAGAAAGGGCTGTACGTGGCCTGCATACGCACGGCGCAGGGGCTGCACAGCGCAAAGATGGCCATAAGATAGGGGCACTATAATTTATCACCCGATTTTTCATTAAAACAAAAACGATATGACAACAAACAAATCTCGGCTCCGCATGCTGGGACTGGCCGCAGCAGCCCTGCTGACCGCCCTGCCTGCCCTGGCCGACAACTACCTGCCCGCCTGGGCTTTTGGTGGTTTTGAGCGTCCTGAGGGCGTAAATCCGCTTATCACTCCTAATGTGTCAACCTCTTTTTCTTGCCCCATGCGTGGGCATAGCGTGGCTTGGGAGTGTGCCGACACGTTTAATCCTGCCGCTGTAGAGAAAGACGGTAAGATATGCATACTGTATCGTGCCGAAGACGACCCGAAGGCGGGCATCGGTGGACGCACCTCGCGTATAGGCTATGCCGAGAGTGCCGATGGCATACACATTGATTATCGACAGGCTACCCCTGTGTTTTACCCCGATGGTAGCGACATCTCGCGCACCTACGAGTGGAAGGGCGGCTGCGAGGATCCGCGCGTGGTGGCCGCCAATGTTAAGGGCAAAACACTGTATGTAATGACTTATACGGCATGGAACAATCGCACGCCACGCTTGGCCATTGCTACCTCTACCGACCTGCAACACTGGACAAAGCATGGCCCCGCGCTGCTAAACGCCTATAATGGTAAGTTTAAAGATTTGGCGTGCAAGTCGGGCTCTATCGTTACCGAGGTGGTGAATGGCAAGCAGGTGGCTGCCAAGGTGAAGGTGAATGGTAAGAAAAAATACCTGATGTATTGGGGCGAGCAGTGGGTGTGCGCCGCCACGAGCGATGACCTTGTGAACTGGACTCCCTATGTTGATGAAAACCAGAACCTTGTATATCTCGTTACTCCGCGCGAGGGCTACTTTGATAGTATGCTCACCGAGTGTGGTCCTCCTGCTGTAAAAACCTCTGATGGCATTATTCTCTTCTACAATGGTAAGAACGATTCGGGTGCTAAAGCCGATGCTGCCTACCCTTTAAACACCTATGCTGCTGGACAGATTTTGTTCTCTAACGATAATCCGCTACAGGTGAAGGCGCGTCTCGACAAGCCGTTCTTCCGCCCCATGTCCGACTTTGAAAAGACGGGGCAGTATGCTGCTGGAACGGTGTTTATTGAAGGACTGGTGTATCATAACGCCAAATGGTTTCTTTATTATGGCTGTGCCGACTCGATGGTGGGCGTGGCTGTATACGACCCCGCACATCGTTCGGGCGTGGGCGACCCTATCGTGATAAAATAGGGAAGATGAGTTTTTGAAATTCACAAACTTTTACATATAGACCTCTTGAATGGTCTGAATTGTTAAAATCGTAATTGGAAATGCAGCGCTTGTTTTGAAATTTCGAAATGGGCGCTGCATTTGTGCTTATTCTGGGCGATTAGCGTATTGAAAGAGGTAATACGTTGTGCTGTAATGGCTTGCACGTTTTTCAAGCCGACTTGTCTCGATAAAAATCCCGAAAAAATGGAAAATATTTTGTGAAACCCATGGTTTTACCTCCTGAAACCCTTGGTTTCACCTCCTGATATGCTTGGTTTTACAAGGTGAAAGCATGGGTTTTACAACTCGTTTTCTCGATTTTTGGGTCGCGAAAATGTTAAAATTTACATCTGATAACGCCAATAAATATTCGTTAACTTCTCTTTTGCGAATTTTGAATGACCTTGAATTGTTAAAATATTTACGTATTTTAACGTATAAGAGTGCTTTGTTGGAATAATTATATAGAATGTTTTTTTATAATAACTGAACTTTCGCATGTGCTTAATAGACACATTTTCAATCGATTATCTTCTCTGACAAGCGTCGCCGAAGGCGGCGAATATCCATAACCGCTGGTGAAGAGAGCGAAGCGAACGTAACCTGCGGTTTCACAGCAAGATAACAAAACGTCCTCGAAGAGGGCGAACACAAGCAAGCTATGCAAATATTCCGTATGTTCGCCCTCTTCGAGGACGATCTTACCATCATTTTTGAACCGCAGGCTTCGCTGCCTTCAGCAGCTCAACCAGCGGTTATGGATATTCGCCGCCTTCGGCGACGCTTTTCAGAGAAGATAATCGATTGAAAATGTGTCTATTAAGCACATGCGAAAGTTCAGTAATTCATAATTCATAATGGGCTTCGCCTTGTATAATTCATAATTCAAGAACGGCAAGGCAAACCATAGTAGGACGAGGGTCTCCGTGCCCCGTCCTCCCTGCGCAGCGTTATACAAAAAAGTAAAAGATGGGTTGCTGGAGGACGGGGCGCAGAGGCCACCGTCCTACTAATGATGGCAAAAAAAAGACGAGAAAGATTATCAATCATAATCTCCTCGTCTTTTTATTATAGTAGAACGGTGGCGTGTTTAAGTGAAAAAGAGAAAAAATCTATGTGATAAGGTGGCATTATGAATTTATCAATTCTTCACTCATATCCAACTGCAAAGCAATAGGATTTTTCACTTTTCACTTTTCACTTAACTACCCGCGCTCTTTTCACTCCTCCTGCAGCGGCACAGCAAAGTAAGCCTTCTTGCCCGTAGGATAAATGCCCTGAATGTAGAGCACAGGGTCGCGGCTGGTCGACGCCTCCTTCACCACCTGTTGCAGCTGGTCAACCGTTTTTATGGGCGTATCGTTCACACGCTGAATGATAAAGCCGCGGCTCATACCCTGATCCTTCAGTCGGCCGTTGCCCACCTTCGTCACCTCCAGTCCATAGCTAATGTTCAGCTGTCGTTTCGTATCAGCCGTAGCCTCTCTAAAGGTAGCGCCCAAAATGTCGAGGTCGGCCTTCTGCACCACCTTCGTGTTGCCCTGCTCGTTTTTCAGCGTCACCGTCTTCGTGTGCTTTTGCTTGTTGCGCATAAACGTCACCGATACCTTATCGCCGGGGCGCTTCTGTGCCAGCAGCTCCTGCAGTTGGGCCATCTTCGTCACCTCCTTGCCGTTCACCGCCGTTATCACGTCGCCCTCTTTAATGCCAGCCTCCTGGGCCGCACTCTCTTCCATAGCCTTAGCCACATAAATGCCTTCCATGGTGCCCAGGTCAACCTCGTTGCCCTTCTCCTTTTGCGCGTCAACATAGGTCTTCACGTCTTGGCCCTGTATGCCCATCACGGCGCGCTGCACCGTGCCATACTGCTTCAGGTCGGCCACCACCTTGTTCATAATGCTCGTAGGTATAGCAAAGCCATAGCCGCTGAACGAGCCCGTTTGCGAGTAGAGCATAGCGTTTATGCCTATCAGCTCGCCCCGCGTGTTCACCAGCGCGCCACCCGAGTTGCCAGGGTTTATGGCCGCATCCGTTTGTATAAACGACTCTACACCGTTTTGATACAGCGAGCGCCCCTTGGCCGACACTATGCCCGCCGTCACCGTGTTAGTAAGGTTAAAGGGGTTGCCCACGGCCAGCACCCATTCGCCCACCTTAATGTTTTCGCTGTCAGCAATAGTGATGGCGGGCAGCTGCTTGCCATCAATCTTTATCAGCGCCAGGTCGGTAGTCTTGTCAGTGCCAATAATGCGGGCCGAATACTCCTTGTTATCGTTCAGCGTCACCGTCAGCTCGTCGGCACCCTCCACCACATGGTTGTTCGTAACAATATAGCCATCGGCCGAGATGATAACGCCCGAGCCCGAGCCCTGCTGCCGTGGCGTGCGATACTGACGCTGCTGCTTGCCACCACCAGGGTTGCCAAAGAAGCCGAAGGGGTCAGAGAAAAAGTCGCCAAACGGGTCGCTCTGCACCTCCACCGTCTGCACCTTGCTGTTGCGCGTGCACAATATATGCACCACCGAGGGCAACGACCGCTCGGCAGCCACCGTCAGGTCTACAGGCTGGCCCGCAGCCTGAACCGATACCGCCGCCGTGCTGGCAGCGTTCACCTTCATAAAAGCGCCAGCCGAGAAAGCCAGCGCCGTAACGCACATAGCGCCAAAAAGATAGTTCTGATACTGTTTCATATACGTCTTGTTTTTAAGTCTTTTTTTCGTAGCCCCAGCACCATCGCCAAGGGCCTTTCTGTCTGCAAAAATAAAAAGCATTTTCTATAACACAGCATCTGCCACACTTTCTTTATCCCATTTTAACATTATCATTTTACATATTAACGGCTCTTAAACACACACAATGAATTTTTTACAATTGTTTACTTGAGGGGGAAGGGGGGATTAGTGTAGAGAAATATAAAAGTGACAAAATAATGTGTTTTATGCGATATTATTATTATCTTTGCTTCGTTGCAAAACGTATAAAACCATATATTATTACTATATTACTATGAAGACTTCACAATCAAATCCTATGACTTCGTGGGATGAACTGTTGGCAGCTCTTGACAATGCCTCAATAAATACTTACGATGCCCTTTGGCGAATATATTGGTATCTTAAGTCGATGATAGGAAAAGAACCTTCGATAAATGTACGTATGCTACTTACTATGTATATGTATATGCGAGAAAAGCAACCGACGGTTCTTAATTCGTTAATGTTGGGCTTGGCTGTAAAATGTAGTGTCGTATACGGTGATTTTAAATTTGCACGCTTTTTGAAGATATGGGGATATCCTTCGTTGCTTCGAGATGAGGATCGACAGCCAGGTAAAAATCCTCATGGTAAACCATTTCTTTCATTACAACAGCGTACCGATCGTGCTTTGCAAGTTTATATGTTGCATCATCCTACCGAGCGTATCGAACAGACCGAATGGATACGACCCATGTTGGCGGCACGTTTTGTTGTGAAAGAGATAAAGGGGCGCAAGCATACTTTTGTGATACTCGTTGATATAGAAAATAGATCTTTATTGGCTGATTGTAGACAGTTGCCTTGTCGTATAAATGAAATTCAAGGAAAACTATTTGATGTGTTAATACGCACGTCGACTCTGGGCGTGGAACGAGTGGATGAGATAGTGTTATCTAATAAACAGCCTGCTGATATATTTCCTCTAGTAACAGGATACGTCAAAGGTTTTGATGAGAAACGCGTACAATACCACATATATGATGCTCAGTCGAGACATTTTGTGGCTGAGCGTCCTACCATTCCGTTGACGAATGGATCATATGTGTTGTTTATCCCATTTATTCCTGTTGACGATAATTTTAAAATGGCTGTTATTCAAGGATGTTTATCAAAAGAAGAGGGACGTTTGTCGTTTGGACAAATGCCTGCAACAGTATTGTTTGTAAATAAAGAGAAAGGATACTTGAAGTATCGCTTAGATTATTTGCCTGAGGCAACACCAGAAGGTGTTTATACTTTTGAGGGATATGCTGATTTATCAGCGTTTGAATCGGATACGCCTATTTCAACAGTAAATGTGGGTGATCGTCTTGAACTCACCCTCTTTCTTAAACGTGGGAAGGATGGGGCTAAGCGTAACTTCGTCCCCCATTATCACCGACTCTTTCCCTCTTCGAAATAAAAAATATAGCGTAGCAGATGATTGTTGAATGAAAAAGTTTTATTACTTTTGCATGTGGTAAGGCAGTGGCCTGGTTTGTCGCTGGCCCTTTTTTTCTCTCTCACAGTTTACAGCCAGCCCTCTGTTACAGCGTGACGTGTGGTGCTGGTGGAGCGAGGAGGGGGAGGGGGCGAGAGGAAAGTCCGGGCAGCAAAGAGCACTCTGCTTCTGAAAATGGAAGCCGCTGGCGACAGCGGGAGAGAGCAGAAGAAAACAACCGCCGCTGCGTGGTGCGCCCACGGCTGTGAGGCGCCAGTGCTGCGGTAAGGGTGAGAAGGTGGGGTAAGAGCCCACCAGCCATTGGGGCGACCCGTGGGCTGTGCTCTTCCAGAGGCTGCAAGTTCGCGTAAACCATCGTACGAGAGAGAGCTGCTCGCTCAACCCGTTTTCAAAAAAAGAGAACGACGATGGAGGGTAGGATGCTAAAGCCATTGGGGCGACCTGTGGATTAGATAAATGACAAACGCCGCCGCTGGCTCGCGCGCGCCCCCCTCGCTCACCAAAAAGGGGCGAGACGCTGTGTGCGACACGGTGGTACAAAACCCGGCTTACAGGGCCACTGCCTTTCCGTTTTTTTTGTTATTATATTTTTGCAGGCCATAGCACGAGCCCCCACACCTTTTTAACCCCCACACCGTATATGACCCAACCCTTTACAACCCTTGTTCGTTTTTTGCGCCACGACCTGTGGCATGTGCAACGCCATAACACCACGGCGCTGGCCTACTGTTGCTGCAGCCTGCTGAAGAAGCTGCTGCTGGCCGTAGAGTTTTTCTCCACACGGCGCGTGATAGATATGGCCGCCGCCCTAACCTATAGCACGCTGCTGGCCCTGGTGCCCATACTGGCGGTGGTGTTTGGCGTGGCGCGCGGCTTTGGCTATAACAAATATATAGAGGTGTGGTTTAGAGAGCTGCTGGGCAGCCAGCCACAGGCCGCCGACGCCATTATAAACTTTGTAAACTCGTATCTGGTGCACACCAAGAGCGGCGTGCTGCTGGGCGTGGGACTGGTGCTGATGCTGTATACCGTGCTGATGCTAACGCTAAACGTAGAGAAAACGTTTAACACCATATGGCAGGTGAAACACCGCCGAAGCCTGTACCGCGCCGTAACCGACTATCTTGCCATGTTGCTGCTGGTGCCCGTGGTTATTGTGCTGGTGTCGGGGCTGTCGATAGCGGGCGCCAGGCTGCTGCCCTATGTGCTAATGGTGGTGGTGTTTATGGGCATGTATATGTGTGTGCCCAACACTAAGGTGAAGCTGCGCGCCGTGATAGTGCCTGGCATACTGGCGGGCGTGGGCATGCAAGCACTGCAGCTGTTTTACATTCATGCACAGGTGCTGCTGTCGTCGTACAACGCCATTTATGGCTCGTTTGCCGCTCTGCCCCTGTTTATGCTGTGGGTGCAGCTGTCGTGGACGATATGCCTCTTTGGCGTGCAGCTGTGCTACACAAACCAAAATATGGACGAGCTGTCGTTCAGGCTGCAGGTGGCCGACATATCGCCGCGCTACCGACGGCTGCTGGCCATTATACTGATGAGCCGCGTGTGCCAACAGTTTGCTGATGGCAAACGCCCCTATACCGCCCTCGACCTGCGACGCCTCACAAACATACCCATACGCATAACGCAAGACCTGCTGTATATGCTGGTGAGGGCAGGGCTGCTGAGCGAAAACTCGGCCGACGGTAAGGATCAAGAGCCCACCTATCAGCCCGCCATGACGCTGCAAAAGCTTACGGTGGGCGCCATGGTAGAACGCCTCGACAGCATGGGAGGCTGGCATCTCGACATTGACCTGCACGAGCAGCTGGCTCAGGTAGAATGGAAACAGTATTTGGCTCTGCGCGAACAGTATCTAGCCGAACTGAGAAAAGTGCCACTGTGCAAGGAAGAAGGTGCTGCTTAATGGTTATCATTCAAAAAAAATGAGGCTTGTTGGCACACCTTTTGTAGTATGATAAATGGCACATAAGAAAGAAATATATATATAGGAGGAAAACACATTATGGCATTTATTGACTATTACAAAATTTTGGGCGTGCCACGCACGATACCACAAGATAAGGTGCGCGACGCCTACCTGAAGCGCGTAAAACAGTTTCATCCCGACTTGCATCCTAACGACCCGAAGGCGAAAGCAAAGTTTCAGGCCCTGAACGAAGCTAACGACGTGATAGGCGACCCTGAAAAACGAAAACTGTATGACCAGTATGGCGAACGGTGGCGCGAGGGCGCTGAACAGGGGCCACAAGGCCAGGCGTGGGGCGCCGACGCTGAGGGGGCGCAGGGAAAAGGCTTTGCTGAGGGCTTCGACTTCTCGGCCTTTGACCATATGCAGGGCGGCTTCTCAAGCTTCTTTCAAGACCTGTTTGGGGCTCAGGCGGGCTCACGCCAGGCACGACGTGCGGGCGCCCGGCAAAACACAGGCGAGATGCACGCCAGCCTGAACATTGACCTCTATACCGCCTTGCTGGGCGGCGAGGTGGTGCTGCAGCTCACAGGCGGACAGCGCATAAAGCTGAAGGTGAAACCTGAAACGCAAAACGGCACTAAGGTGCGGTTGCGCGGAAAAGGATACGACCGCGGCGATGGCACTATGGGCGATATGATTATTACCTATAACGTAACACTGCCCACAAACCTTAACGATAAACAAAAACAGCTGCTAAGGCAGATGCAACAGGGCGGGTAGCGGATGCAAGGCAAACAGAGGGGGCAGAGGTTAAAAATGCTTAATTGTTGCAAACGCAATGCCCACAGGCTATGCTCACACCAATAAAAATATGTATCTTTGCACCCGCTGTTACGAGATAGCAGCACATTTTAATTCAAACCTATAAAAATAATAAAATTAAAAAATGGCAACAAAAATCAGATTGCAGCGCGGCGGACGTAAAGGCTATGCCTTCTACAGCATCGTGATCGCCGACGCAAGAGCACCACGTGATGGTAAATTTACTGAGAAGATTGGTACATACAACCCTAACACCAATCCTGCAACCGTAGATTTGAATTTTGAACGCGCCCTCTACTGGGTAGAAACTGGCGCACAGCCCACCGACACCGTGCGCAACATACTGAAAGGCGAAGGCGTGTATATGATGAAGCACCTGCGCGGTGGCGTGAAGAAAGGCGCTTTTGACGAGCAGGCCGCTCAAACCAAGTTTGATGCTTGGAAAACAAACAAAGAGCAGGGCTTGACCGCTGTGCGCGAGGCCGAAGCAAAGGCTAAGAAAGAGGCCGCTGCTAAAGAGCTGGAAGCTGAAAAGAAGGTGAACGAGGCTATTGCTAAGAAGGTGGCCGACAAGAAGGCTGCCGCTGCCGCTGCTAAGGCCGAGGCCGAGGCCGCTGCCGCTGAAGAGGCTGCTCCCGCTGAAGAGGCTCCCGCTGAGGCATAATTAAAAAAACTTTTGCAAAAAAGCAAAAGGCTTTGCCTTGATTAAGCAAAAAAACGAAACACAGGGTGCGACGAACAAATATAAAAGATGTTTGTCGCACCTTTTTTGTAGTAGTAGACGAGTAGACAAGTTCTTGTCAACTATAAGAAGCAAGACAAATCTCCTCGTCAACTTGTCTACTCGTTAACTCGTCAACTTAAAAAAATGACTACTCTAACTAAAAACTTGGTGCTGCTGGCCCTAACGCTGGCCTTGACAGCACAAACCGCTGTGGCACAGAAGGGGGGGTATAAATGCCCGAAAAGAGAATTTCGTGGCGCATGGATACAGTGTGTGAACGGCCAGTTTCAGGGCATGACCACGGCGCAGATGCAGCAAAACCTGGTGCACCAGCTTGATGAGCTGCAGAAAGATGGTGCTAACGCCATTATCTTTCAGGTGAGACCCGAGTGTGATGCGCTGTACCCCAGCAACATTGAACCCTGGAGCCGATACCTAACAGGGGTGCAGGGCAAGGCGCCATCGCCCTACTGGGACCCTCTGCAGTGGATGATAGACCAATGCCATAAACGCGGTATGGAACTGCACGCCTGGATAAACCCCTATCGTGCGAAGACAGCTGGCACACGCGAACTGGCACAAAACCATGTGGCTGTGCAGAAGCCTAACAGCGTGTTTCAGTATGCCGGACAGCTGATATTGAACCCTGGTATGCCCGAAAACCGACAATATATATATAAGGTGGTTGATGATATTGTGAGCCGATACGACATTGACGGCTTGCATATTGACGACTATTTTTATCCTTACCCTTCGCCAGGGGCTGAGATTCCTGACCAGGCACAGTATGAACAATATAACAACGGGCTGAAAGATGTGGCCGACTGGCGACGCTATAACGTAAACCTGTTTGTGAAAGAGATGGGCGAACATATACACAGGCTGAAGCCCTGGGTGAAGTTTGGCGTCTCGCCATTTGGCATCTATCGCAACCGCAGCACAGCGGCCATAGGCAGCAATACCAGCGGATTCCAAAACTATGATGGCCTGTATGCCGACGTGCTGCTGTGGATGAACAACCAGTGGATAGACTACTGTGTGCCACAGCTGTACTGGGAGATAGGTAACAAGGCTGCCGACTATGAAACGCTGATTAAATGGTGGGACAAATATGCGGGACGGTGCTTGCTGTACATAGGCGAGTCGGTAGAGAGAACGGTGAAATATGCTGATCGTGAGAACCCCGCCGTAAACCAAATGAACGCTAAGTATATGCTGCACCAGCAACTGAAAAATGTGAGTGGCACGGTGCTGTGGTATTCGAAGGCCGCCGTTGACAATGTGGGCAACTATGGGCATGCGCTGCGCCATTATTACTGGAAAACACCTGCCCTGCAACCCCTCATGCCAAACGTTGACGCTAAGGCGCCAAAGAAGCCCAAAAAGGTGCAGCCTGTATGGACCAGCGATGGCTTGCTGCTGTTCTGGATGCAGCCCAAGGGCAAGGGGTGGAAAGACGAGGCGGTAAGGTATGTGGTGTATCGCTTTGCTAAAGGGCAACGCATTGACACCAACTGCCCCGAGGCCATTGTTGCCATCACGTCGAACACCTTCGTGAAGTTGCCCTACGACAAAGGCAACGACAAATATACCTATGTGGTAACGGCCCTCGACCGCATGGCGAACGAGAGCAAAGGGGTGAAGAAAAAGGTGAAATTGTAAATATAGATATATATAATGTAAGAGGAGGGTGAGTCAAAATAGGAGTTAGAGGAAGTTAAGAAGAAGTTAATCCATCTACGATGGATGGAAGTTAACAGACAAATGCTTTATTTTCAGCAATTTATACATATGTCCGCTAACTTCTGTTAACTTCGGGCGAAGCCCAAACTTCTTTTAACTTCTATTTTGACACACCCTCTTCTTCATATCTTGCTCGCCCTCGGCTAACAGCTTGTCAAGAAAGCGGTCGAGGTCTTGGTCGAGGCCATCCATCAGGTCGCCACCAATGATGATGGTGTCGTTATCGGCCAAAAACAGTTCGGCAATGTTCTCATTGTCTTCATTCTCTAACACAATGCTATAGGGCTTCATAATGCCTAATGCCTCGAGCACAGGGCGCAACGTTTCGCAGCAAGCGCGCATGGCCTTGCCTGCCTCGGCATAAAAATGCTCGTCGGTGTTTTCTATCCACTGCTCTACCACACAACGGGTAATCTCGGCGCCATCGTCGTCGGAGGCTATCATCTCGCCACTGTCGGGCGAAAGGAAAACATGAATGTCGGTTACCAGCGATGTTTCTTCGTTCGTAGGAAACTTCTGCGCTATTTTCTTAAAAAAGCGTTCCAGTTGCTGAAGGGTTTGTTCTGATACTTTCATAAAGGCTGTGCTTTGAAAAATGATTGTTTGTGCAAACTTACATATTTTTTTTTTACATACACCTAAGGTAAGGCAAAAAAATAATGGCTCGGGGTTTGTAATTTTGAAATTATAGTGTTACTTTTGCAAGCAATTATCGGCTCAGGGCCTTTATACAATAATAAAATGATGCAACAAATGGTGAGGCATGAAGGGCGCATCGTGGCTATGCACAACGATAGGGCAGAGGTGCTTATCAGTAGGCTGTCGGCATGTGCAGCCTGTAAGGTGGCGGCCACATGTAACAGTGCTGAGTGTAAGCCCATGCGCGTGATGGCTCGCTTTGACAAAGATAAACAGGTGGCGCTGGGCCAGCACGTAACGGTGGCCATGGCGGCCAGAAGCGCATGGCTATCGGTGGCCCTGGGCTACGGCTTGCCGCTACTGGCGTTTATGCTGGCTTGCGCTGTGATGTATAGCGCTCACTGCACTGATGGCGTGATAGCCATCGTGGGTATGCTGGCAGTATTGGCCTATTATGCTGTGCTGTACCTTTTCAGGCATAGGCTGGATGGCATGTTTCAGTGCCGTATTATTGATGTAAAACCCCTTGCCTAAGCAAAAACTCGTTAACAAGGCAAATAGCTCGTTAACTCGTCAACTTGTCAACTAATAGAGAAAATGACTAACATAACAATGGCTGTGCTCGTACTGGGCATGATAGCACTGATAGCGGCAGTGGTGCTCTTCATATGTGCGAAGAAATTTGCCGTGAAAACCGACCCTCGCATAGCCGAGGTGTTATACCTATTGCCAAAAGCCAACTGTGGCGGATGTGGCTTTGCTGGATGTCAAGCCATGGCCGAAGCCTTGGTAATGAAGGCCGATGGCGAGAATAATGCTGCACTAAGCTGCCCCGTGGGCGGCGACACGGTGATGCAACAGGTGGCCCAACTGCTGGGCGTAGAGACAGAACAAACCACGCCAATGGTGGCCGTGGTGCGCTGCGCAGGATGCCAAAACGAGAAGCTTACAACCTATGATGGGTTGCACACCTGTGCCGCTATGAACGCGTGTGGCGTGGGCGAACATGGCTGTGGCTATGGCTGCCTGGGCTGTGGCGATTGCGAGGCGGCTTGTGCCTTTGGAGGCATCAAGGTGAATGAAGAAACGGGGGTGCCACAGGTTGACACCTCATTGTGTACGGCCTGTGGCAGCTGTGTGAAGGCGTGCCCACGACATATCATTGAACTGCGACCCCGTGGCGTGAAAAACCGCCGCGTGTATGTGGCTTGCCGTAACCAAGACCGCGGACCAGCCGCTATGAAGGTGTGCGACACGGCTTGCATAGGCTGTGGCAAATGTGCTAAAGAGTGCCCCTTCGGCGCCATCGTTATCGAAAATAATGTGGCCTACATTGATTATACCAAGTGCCGACTGTGCCGAAAGTGTGTGAATGTGTGCCCACGTAAGGCCATTACGGCGGTAGGATTTCCGCCCACAAAAACACAAACATCTGCCACAATGGCTTGATACACAAATTGATAAACATGAAACTAAGAACGTTTAAAATAGGAGGTATTCATCCCGCCGACGAAAAACTGTCGGCACACATGGCCACACAACAGGCAGCACTGCCTAAGCAGGCCGTGTTTATGCTGTCGCAGCATATCGGAGCGCCAGCAAAACCCGTGGTGAAAAAGGGCGACAGGGTAATGGTGGGAACAGTGCTGGCAGAGGCTGGAGGCTTTGTCTCGGCTCCTGTTCACGCATCGGTGTCGGGTGTGGTGGCAAAAATTGACAATGTGCCCGATGCGTCGGGCTATCGTAAGCCTGCCATCATCGTAAATGTTGAGGGCGACGAATGGTTGCCAAGCATTGACCGCTCAAGCACCTTGGAACGTATAGAAGATCATGCTGACCTGACACCCGACACCATCATTGCCCGCATAAAAGAGGCTGGCATCACGGGCATGGGAGGCGCAGGCTTTCCTACCTTTATAAAGCTAATGCCGCCTCCTGGCACAAAGGCCCAATGTGTGATACTGAACGGGGTGGAGTGTGAACCCTATATCACCGCTGACCACCAACTGATGCTGGAGCATGCCGACGAGATACTGGTGGGCTTGCAACTGCTAATGAAGGCGGTAAACGTAACAAAAGGATATATAGGCATTGAGGCTAATAAGCCCGACGCCATACGCCTGTTTGAAGAAAAAACACTGAACATGCCGCAGGTTAAGGTGGTGCCGTTGCAGCAACGCTATCCGCAAGGTGGCGAGAAACAATTGGTTGACGCTGTGATACAACGACAGGTGCCTATGCCTCCAGCAATACCCGTAAATGTGGGCGCCGTGGTGCAAAACGTGGCTACTGCCTTTGCTGTATACCAGGCGGTGATGAAGCATAAACCGCTGTTTGAACGCTATGTAACGGTAACGGGCAAACAGCTGAAACAACCCGCCAACCTGCTGGTGCGAATGGGAACAAGCATGGGCGAACTGTTGCAGGCCTGTGGCGCTCTGCCCGAGGGCGACAACAAGGTGCTGGCGGGTGGACCCATGATGGGAAAGGCCGTCAGCACACTGGAGGCGCCTATCGTGAAGGGATCAAACTGTGTGACGGTGCTCACGGGTGCCGATGCCAAACGCCTTACGCCCCAGCCGTGCATACGTTGCGCTAAGTGTGTATCAGTGTGCCCCATGGGTCTTGAACCTTATTTGCTGGCCGTGCTATCGGAACAGAAAAACTGGGAACGTGCTGAACATGAAGATGTGGCAGCGTGCATTGAGTGTGGCTCGTGTCAGTATACATGTCCGGCACACAGGCCCTTGCTCGACCATATAAGGCTGGGAAAAAGCACGGTGATGGGCATCATTCGTGCTCGTAATGCAAAGAAATAATCGTCAAGCTCGGCTTGCTAAAGCAAAAATTTGTCAACTTGTTAACTCGTCAACTCGTCAACTAAAAATGACCAATCTCCTCGTTTCACTCTCGCCGCATATACATGCCAACGATAGTGTAGAAAAAAATATGCGCAATGTTATCATTGCATTGCTGCCCGTGCTGGGGGTGTCGGTGGCCTATTTCGGCATCGGCGCCGCCATCGTTTGCGCTACAAGTGTAGCCGCTTGTTTGTTCTTTGAATGGGTTATTGCCCATGTCGTTATGAAGAGCAAACGAAACACCTTGGCCGATGGCTCGGCTGTGGTTACAGGACTGCTCTTGGCCTTCAACTTGCCTTCAAACCTTCCTGTATGGATGGTGGTGGTAGGTGCCTTGGTGGCTATAGGCATAGGAAAAATGACGTTCGGCGGTTTGGGCTGCAACCCCTTCAACCCCGCTTTGGTGGGACGATGTTTTATGCTGGTGTCGTTTCCTGCACAAATGACGTCGTGGCCAGTGGCAGGACAGCTCACGTGCTATACCGATGCTACCACTGAGGCTACGCCACTAAGCATCATGAAGTGGGCCATCAAAACAAATAACCCCGAAGAACTGGAAAAACTGCCCGACGCGCTACACATGCTTCTGGGTAACCCCGCGGCTGGCTTTGGCGCTGGTGCTCTGGGCGAGGTGTGCGCGCTGGCCATTATGGTAGGCCTGGCTTACATGCTCTGGAAGAAGGTGATAACCTGGCACATACCCGTAAGCATTATTGCTACCGTGGCAGTGTGTGCAGGGCTGTTACACATGGTAAACCCTGCTTACAGCCACCCCGTAAGTGTGCTGCTGAGTGGTGGCCTGCTCTTGGGTGCCGTATTTATGGCTACCGACTATGCCACATCGCCCATGACGCATAAAGGACAGGTGGTGTATGGCGTGGCTATAGGCTTGCTCACAATTGTTATTCGTAACTGGGGTGCCTATCCTGAGGGTATGTCGTTTGCTATATTAATTATGAACGCCTTCACACCCCTTATCAATGTGTATATGAAGCCTAAACGCTTTGGCGAAAAGATAGTGAAAAAAGCTTAAAAACAAAAGAGAATATCATAATATGAAAAAGCTGAAATCGACGGTTACAAATATGGTTATTGTGCTGACAGCCGTGGCGCTGCTGAGCGGTGGCGTATTGGCAAGCGTAAACCATGTAACCGTAGGCCCCATCAAAGAACAAAATGCTAAACAACTGAGCGAGGGCATAAAGGCCGTGATGGATGACGACCAACTGGTGGTGAGCGCTACCGATACCGTAGCCTTAGTGGTGGATGGAGATACCGCTCATTATATCGTACATACCGCAAATAATAAACAAGGAAAAATGTTGGGATGCGCGGTAGAAAGCACGGTGATGGGCTTTGGCGGCGAACTGAAGGTGCTGGTGGGCTTCGACAAAAAAGGTAAGGTGCTGGGATATAAGATATTGCAGTCGGCCGAAACGCCAGGATTGGGACAAAAGGCCGATAAGTGGTTTCAGAAAGATGGAAAAGGCTGCATCGTAGGTCGTAAAATGAATGAAAAGAAACCTTTAACAATAGGCAAAGAGGCTAATGATGTGGATGCTATCACAGCGTCGACCATCACCGCGAAGGCTTTTATCAGGGCCGTGAATAATGCCTTCAGCGCTTATCGTAAGTATATGAAGGCCCAGGAGGCCGATGCCGTAACGAGTGCCTCGCAACAACTGCATGAGTAGGTATGATACTGATGTGCTTTTTTAAAAAACGTTGACAATGAATAGTTTGAAATTGATATATAATGGCTTGATAAAAGAGAACCCTACGTTCGTCTTGTTATTAGGTATGTGTCCTACATTGGCCACTACAACGTCGGCCATTAATGGCTTGTCGATGGGGCTGGCCACTATGTTTGTGCTCATTTGTTCTAATGTGGCCATATCACTCATCAAAAACCTTACACCCGACATGGTGCGCATACCCGTGTTTGTGGTGGTGATAGCCTCGTTTGTTACGGTGCTGCAAATGTGCTTGGCGGCATATCTGCCAGCGGTAAATGCTTCGCTCGGATTGTATATACCACTCATCGTGGTAAACTGCGTGATCTTAGGACGTGCCGAAGCTTTTGCTTGTAAGCATGGGGCCTTTGATAGTATGATGGATGGTGTGGGCATGGGCCTGGGATTTACTGTGGCCCTTACGTTGCTGGGCATTGTGCGCGAACTGTTAGGTGCTGGCTCGGTGTTTGATATTCGGCTCTTGCCCGAGACAACAAACATGCTGCTCTTCATCTTGCCTCCAGGGGCTTTCATCACATTGGGATATCTTATCGCCATTATCAACCGTCTGCGTAAGGCTAACTAATATTTAAGGAAAGAGTAAAAACGTTGAATAATTGATATTTGATATTTGATATTTTTGACATGGAATATATCTTGATATTCATCTCGGCAATATTTGTAAATAATATTGTGTTGTCGCAGTTCTTGGGCATCTGCCCCTTTTTGGGAGTGTCGAAAAAAATCGATACCGCCTTAGGTATGGGCGCTGCAGTGGCCTTTGTGCTTACCATTGCCACGGCGGTAACGTTTCTGGTGCAACAATATGTGCTCACACCGCTCGGCTTGGGATATCTGCAAACAATAGCTTTTATTCTCGTTATCGCTGCTTTGGTGCAGATGGTAGAAATCGTGTTGAAGAAAACGTCGCCAGCACTGTATCAAGCGTTGGGCATCTTCTTACCGCTCATCACTACAAACTGTGCGGTGCTGGGTGTGGCCATCCTTGTTATTCAAAACAAATTCTCGTTCCTGCAAAGCATCGTTTATGCCTTGGCCACAGCGATAGGTTTTGCCTTGGCACTGGTGGTTTTTGCAGGATTGCGTGAACAACTGTCAATGGTAAAACTGCCTAAGGCTATGCAAGGCATGAGCATAGTGCTGGTTACGGCAGGACTCTTGTCGTTGGCTTTTATGGGCTTCAGTGGGGTAGACTTGGGCTTGAAAGCTTTGTTTGGTTTGAAGTGAAAAAAATAATATTATACAACTTAAACGAAGTAATAATACAAAGCATGGTGCGCTATGTGCGTGCCAAGGCTATTTAAAGTTATCATTTAAAAAACAAATAACATGAAACAGACTATTTTAGTTACTGGCGGTACTGGCTTTATTGGTTCGCACACCACGGTAGAACTGATTGAAGCAGGCTATGAGGTAGTGATTGTTGACAACCTCTCAAACTCGAAAATTGAGGTGCTCGATGGTATTGAGAAAATTACGGGTGTGCGTCCTGCCTTTGAACAAGTAGACCTTCGTGACGCTGAAGCTACTGAAAATGTGTTTAAAAAGTATCCTGCTATCAGAGGCATCATTCATTTTGCTGCTTCAAAGGCTGTGGGAGAAAGTGTGCAAAAGCCGTTGCTGTATTATCGTAACAATGTTGTTTCATTGGTTAATCTGCTTGAACTGATGCCTAAATATGATGTCAAGGGCATCATCTTCTCATCAAGCTGCACCGTTTATGGACAGCCAAAACCTGAAAACCTTCCTGTGCGCGAAGATTGTCCGCACCAAAAGGCCACGTCGCCCTACGGAAACACAAAAGAGATAAACGAGCAAATTATTGCCGACTATATTCATAGCGGTGCTAATATTAAAAGCATCGTGCTGCGCTATTTCAACCCCATTGGCGCTCATCCCTCAGCATTGATTGGTGAGTTGCCTAACGGTGTGCCTAATAACCTCATACCGTTTGTTACACAAACTGCTATTGGGGTGCGTGAGCAGCTCACCATCTTCGGTAACGACTATAACACCCCTGATGGCACCTGTATTCGCGACTATATCTATGTTGTTGACTTGGCCAAGGCGCATGTGGCTGCTATGGCTCGTGTGCTGGATCAGGATGCTGATGCCGTAGAGTATTTCAATATCGGTACGGGCAACGGTAACTCAACACTCGAAATAGTGGAAACTTTTGAACGTGCCACTGGCGTGAAACTGAATTGGAAATATGGCCCACGTCGTGAGGGCGATATTGAGAAAATATGGGGCAATGTAGACAAGGCTAATAATGTTTTGGGATGGAAAGCTGATACGCCCCTTGATGATGTGCTGCGCTCGGCATGGAAATGGCAGCTAAAACTGCGCGAAGATGGCGTAATGTAATAAAAAATGCTAAGGCAAAGATGCTAAGGCTAAAGATATTAGGGAGGTGAAATCCTTCCCTATAATGTGGCCTGTTTAGCAATAGGCAGTCCGCATTTTGTGTTTGTGTTGTTGTTATCCCTCGATGTGAGTCGGGGGATAACTTTTTTTTTACAGCCAGTGTGAAAACTTAATTCATAACACAGTGTTAAAACTAAATTCATAACACGGCGTTAAAACTCTATGGCTGACGTATCCTTATAATTCTCTTTTATGACCTGTGGTTCTTGCTCTTACAGTCAGGACATTCGCCCTTGATGACAAACGAAATAGAGTGAGGGGAGAAGCCTTCGGGTAAGTTGAAGTCAGGAATACGGATGTCTTCTAAACAAAAAGAACGATGACAGGCTTCGCAATAAAAGTGTATATGCCCATCATTGTGATGACAATGACCAGCACTGCTACATAACTCATAATTTAATACGCCTCGGCCATCTTCAAAAGCATGCACTACATCGTGCTCAAGAAATAATGTCAGCACACGAAAAATGCTCGACTTGTCCATTGTTAGCATCTTATTGGAAAGGTCAAGCAGGGTTACAGGGCGTGCTTCGGCCTTCAATTTCTTAAGAACAAGTATGCGGTTTGATGTTGGCTTTACATCTTTTTGTGTCAACCAGTTTATGGCTTCTGTTGTTTCCATTTATTAAATCTCTTTTTATATATTCTCTGGCTTGGGCTCCCATATATGTGTTCTGTCTTATTTCACAAAAATTGGTGTTGTTCGCACTATCTTTTATCAATTCCTTAATTCGTTCATTGCCTCGTCTGACAAATACAAATGTCAGCACATTTGACGAATACTCCTCTATCATCAGCCCAATTCTATCTGCTGCCTTGCGCAATCTGTTCTTATCGTATTCATCATCGACATCTTTCATATCAGGAATAACAATACCTACACTTGATGCCTCACAATACGAATATCCATACGATTCATTCTGGTCTGACAGCAATCCTGATATCCATATTCGGCTGCTTCTTAACCTGTTTTGCTTATATAATGCTGCTATTATGACTTTCGCGATTTCATATCCGACACTGTTCCTGCTGCAGGTTATTATGTATTGCACCGGATTTCCCAGATAATTAGTAGTATTCCTGTTAACAAATATTCTTTCCAGTTCTGGAAGCAGTGTTTCTGAACAACTAAGATTTACTGCCCTGTCATATAGCTTCTTCTTTAAAATGTTGGTGTCTACATATATTTCACGACATTTCTTTCTTCTTTCTCCGCTCTTCATAAAATCGCAGCTGAAAAATCTGTCTACAACTTCATAATCCAGATGAAATAGTCTGTCTTCCATCTTATTAACCCGGTCATATGTAGTCTCTCGAATATTAAAATCATATATTTTCATACCACATTTTTCGATATAGCCATATATGTGTTCCGTTGCATTTTCCTTATAATTATTAGAAATAATTCTGAATTCTACTCTTCCATTAGATATATCCGTATCTATATAACACACAAATACAACAATCTTATACTCATGCTCACTCGAATACTCTATTGCACAA
>ENA-ORMX01000133-ORMX01000133.1-human-gut-metagenome-genome-assembly--contig:-NODE-133-length-54074-cov-5.868750_pt1 | contig 54074 bp, 50 predicted proteins | sample MGYA00242108_ERZ509007 | MGnify/ENA primary metagenome ERZ509007 (study PRJEB26280, sample SAMEA2338745) | human gut metagenome | biome: human gut; feature: human-associated habitat; material: faeces...
CGAGCTATATTCTTTTTCTTTCACAACTTTGCAATATACAAAGAATGCTTTGGTTACGAGTGCAAAGTTATATCTATTTTTTGAAAAACAACATATTCTGCTCTGATTTTATAAAATCTTAAGTTTTTCTCTCCATTCGAAGATCCAAAAAGAACAATAGGGTTAATATCGTTGTAAAAAAATAACAATATTACAATGTCCGCTTTGTTCTCTTCGTAACTACATACTTTCAAATACGATACTAAATGTCGTTGAAATGTTAAAATTGCATTTTGTAGACAAGAAAAACGGCAAAATATTGTCCGTATTTCAAGAAAAATACTTAAATTTGCTTCGGCTCTTTAGTCTGTATGTCTATTTGAGTATTTCTCAATACCGACAACCAGACAGCCAACGCCGAGCTGAAAGCTGAGAAGTCCAAACAACTTTCTTGGGTATAAGCGGGCAATGGGTGGGAAGAGAGTCAAGACATATAAAAGGCGTTTATCTGACGCTGTGTTTAAGACGAACTGAAATCTTGCAACCTCTCAGTATCTAAGTCTTGAATATGGTCAACGGTAGATGTCCCGGGTGTGATTATATCAATCTCGTGGAGACCTTGTAAGTTTAGATTGTACCTTGTTGGGCGCAATCAAAAGTTCAATATAGTCTCTTCACGGAGTGATTTTCATATCGGCGTGGGCTCTGACGTTGTCTGTTCGACTTAGATAGGCAATGCAAGAGCCTCAGTTCGTGGAATGGACAACAGGACGATTCCACGCTTTTTTGTGCCTATTATTAACTGGGTTCTGCTTAGAATAAGTTAACACCGATATGAAAATCGATGAACGAACATCGCAAGATGTTTGCACCGAAGGAAGTGGTGAATTCCCTCCTTGCGCTGGACTTACCTCCAACGCCCTCCCCGAAGCTCAAAGTGCTTTTTCCGCAGAGAGTTCACAAACAGGGGTGTCCACCAGAAATGCGCCTATAGCATCTAAGCCTAAGATGCAAAAAGAGGACGATATTCCTCATTGGTATGCCTTACGTACCACTTATGGTAGAGAGAAAAAGGCATATGACTACATGACAGCCAAAGGCATCACGGCTTTCTATCCTACTACAAATGTTGTAAAACTTATAAAAGGTAAGCGCAAAGTTGTTACCGAGTCACGTTTACCAAACATCTTCTTCGCCTACGGTACCGAAGAACAACTCAAATCTTTCGTTTACGACAACGTAAACCTCCCATTTCTCCGCTTTTATTATCGCCACGTCCACGTTGGGCGCAGAATAGAGAAAATTCCATTGATAGTTCCCGACTATCAGATGGATAGTCTCAAAATCATCTGTGCAGCCGATGCGGACAATACCATCGTATCATTAGGTGAAGTACCTAAGTTCGAGAAAGGACAGTTGGTAAAGGTTACTGATGGTGTATTCAAAGGGGTGGTTGGAAGAGTTGCACGATGGCAAGGGCAGCAGAGAGTTGGGGTTGTCGTGGATGAACTGGTGACGGTTGTGACAGCATATGTGCCAAGTGCATTTTTAGAAAAAATATAATATATTATGATACGTTACTTTAAAACAATCTTATTTCTTTTACTTTTTTCACTTTGTGCAAATGCAGATGTAGGAAAACTTCCTACAAATAGATATTTTATAATAGTGGTAGACCAAACAATCAGAAGTAATAATTCCAACCTTCACTCTCTCTATAAAGGGCTTAGCAATTGGATGCAAGGGGCAACTCCTTCGCATTATATAGAGACAGATGCCTCGGTTATTCCGCAACCCATATTGTTTGATCCCAAATGTGATGCCGTATCACTCTTTGCATTCGGTCTACCTGGGGATGGACACAGAATGAATAGTGAATATGGCAGAATACATGGGGAATGTTACAATGGAAGCCAATCTGCACAGTATGTGTTCAAAGATGTTGTGAAGTCACTTATTCATAAACGCGAAAGGTATGTAAATGGTACAAGCATAAATGCATACAATAATGTCAAAGAACAAACGAATTTCTCAGACTTCATTAAGACGAATTTCTTTACACTATTCAATGGAACTGATCCTTTACATTCTGCAATAAGTCAAAAAAGTGGCATAACCATGTCACATTTTGTATATCCTCTTATTATGGACTTTGTTCCTAAAAACGAAACTGCCAATGAGTACTATCTGATTCTTGTCAGTGACTTCAAGTCTGGACAGTACAGTAATAACGACCAAGATGACAAGAACACATTATACAATCTCGTTTCTGGCAAAAAGCACATAATGTCATACTTTGAAAGACAGATAAAAGCAATGCGCTCACCTTTCGTACAGGCTGAGTATTTGCATTTCCAAGTTGGTGACCTTGGGGCGAGAGGAGTTAGGCTTATTCATAAAAATATTGTGATGAAGTCGCAGCTAAATTTAAGCAGTAGCCTCAATCTCAGCCAAAATAATGGAAACTTTTTTGGACTCAGCAAAGCGCGTGTGTCTTTTGATAAGGATAGAAGCACAACAATAGACAGTATAGGTGTAGCATTTATCGAGAATAACAAACTGCTCAATTATCTAACCATAACACGTGGCGAAGAAGAAATCTCAAAACTTCTCACAGGCAATCGAGAGTATGAGATACCGGCTATTTCTAACATAAACCTCGGCAAATCCTCATTAGGGGATGTCACAGTGAAATATATCTTTTTCACAATGACCCATGACAGTGAGGGCAACGATGTGTTGCCAGTTTCGCTAACTTCGCAACAAACAATAGAAAGAGGAAGCATAACCTACGTTAACGAACAATTAAGGAGAACAATGACAATAATAGTTTTGGTTCTTGCCGTCATCATTGCAATTGCCGTGATGTACTGGCTTGGAATGGGTAAAAAAGTGATTGTGAGGGTGTCGCGCTTCGCGCAGAAATATGTCAACGTCACTAAGGATCGCGGCGCTGTGGAGCTGCTGTGCTGGTTTTATGTGCAAGGCAACAACCTCAACAAGGTGAAGGTGAGCGGTAGTGTTGACACTTGCCGAAAGATGACCATCGGTGGAAGCACCAAACTGTATGTGCGCTTGCAGGAGGCAAAGCCTGATGGATTCAGTTATTTTGTCAACGGGCAGAACTGTGACGACTTTGTCGCCATTCCGCTCCATGGCAAGACCTTCACCTTTGAACTTGACATCAATATCAATCCCGATGCCGTAGACGTGCGACAGCTCCACACGTGTAGCGTGATGATGGACTTTAAGGTGGAAACATCGCTTGGCGGACTCTTCAAACACACCGACATGGGCATATCGCCAGAGGTCTACAACTTCTACTTTATCGAGGACCTTGGACGCGCATGGGTGGGTTTCGACCCCGGCACTTCAGGCTCGTGTATAGCCGTAGGCAACCCGAGCGGTGCCCTTAACGACCCGAGCATAAAGCTTGTGGAGGTGAGCCAAGGCAAGACCATGACCAAGATTATACCATCACGCATCATCTTCAACAAGTCGCTTGCCGGAAAGACCATCGATATGCTCCTGCCTAACATCGACTACGACTATGGTATTGCTGCCGACCGTAACTGGAGGGCGTCAAGCAGCATGCCGCGTTTCCAAAGCATAAAGAAACTTCTCGGCTACAAGAAAGCCGATGAGGACAAGATAGACGTGTGCGTGAGCGGTAGCTCGCTCAAGTTCTCGGGTGTTGACCTTGCCCACTTGCTGATGCGCGGACTCGACCGCGACCTCATGGAGTATCTTAATAACATGCCGGTCGCCGACCGTCAGCGCATCTCCGAGAACGGTGAATGTCCGCAGCGTGCAGTAGTGGCTATACCTAACAATTACACCCTGCCCAAGATTGAGGACATGATAGAGAGTGTGGCGCGTCTTGGCAAGTTTAAGGAGATACGCTTCATATACGAGGCAGAGGGCGTGTTGTTCAACTATCTGCGCAAGACCTTCGGAGAGAAACAGTCGGGTACGGAGACGATAATGGTGTACGATATGGGAGGAGCAACAATCAACCTCACCGTGTTCCGAATAACCTATTCCTACAAGAACGGTTCCACCTATTATAATATATCTACACTGGGACGTATTGGCTATGCCGTCGGTGGTGACAATATCGACGTGGCCCTTATGGAGTATATCTTTACCATGGTTTCGAAAGATGAAAAGAAAAGACATGAATATGAGAAGAAAAACAAGACAAAGATTCTTGATCTCATTTTGGGATTTAAGAAAAATATCATCAATGCCCAAGATTATACAAACAAAATGAACTATTTGATAGCAAAAGAAGAGAGGTTTATGAAAAAATCCAGTAGACACGATATAAATCTTGAAAAACCAATAAATAGAGAAATAGAGGATATACAAATGTATTACACTGGACTCCTTGGAGCTTTATGTGACAAAGATGGATACATAACAGAAACGAGTAAAATACTCGGTGATTTCGGGAAAATAGAAGAGAGAGAGATTGAGAATAATGGTAATACATTCATTGAAAATATGCTTGATAAAATATTACATTCTTCAGAACTGCAAAATTATGTGTATAGCAAAATAGAGGATGCTGTTGGAGAAATACTGAACTATCCAGAGGTAAAATCCATAAATATAGACAAACTTATTTTTGCAGGACGAAGCACTATGTTCCCTAAAATTAAAGATATAGTGAATACAAAGGTACGCTCCCACTCTAAGCATCTGAATGTCCTCAACATTTTCAGTGACGAGGAAATAAAGACATCCGTGGCTTATGGCGCATGTTGGTATGGCATATACAACGGACTTGTGACGCTTGATAACTCGCGACTTACGAGCGCATACGGATTCAAGCAGACTACCGGAACCGACTCCAACCTTAAGATTCTGCTCAACCAGAACAGCGTGTTCGGTGATGATAACATGGTGCACGGTAGCATAGATATAGAAAGTCTCTTCGATGGTGACGGACAGACCGTATCGTTCTACCAGATTATGGGCAGTGGTACTGGAAAGGAACTTCTGTCGGAGAAGAACCGCTACAAGGTAAACTTCCTTACCGGCATTCCTGTCACACAACTCACGCAGAGCATTGGCATCGACGTTGGACGTAACAACTTCGCCACATGTAGTGTCACTTTCGATACAGGCATGACCGAAAGCCGTTCGGACCTCGACATCCAGACGCGCGACATAACCGAGGAGAACGATTGGGCTTATGTATTCGCTACTACCGATGCGGAGGTCCACCACTCAACGGCTGGCTACAGCACAAGTTCAATCAGCCAAAGACAGCAGCCAACACGCAAGCCTGCTACCGAAAGCAAGCCTACAACTGAGTACAAATCTCAGCAGGTCGGACAATGGTATGACAACCTTGGGATGAATCCTAAGAGTCGCTTCTAAATAAGAACAACAATATAAAAAACCGATAATTGTATGAGAAAATTATTGTTTCTTCTACTTGTCTCCTTTGCCTGTATAGCCAAGGCTGGGAACAAATCTGTTGACCAATATGTATACTTGGGTACAGACACAGAGATTACCGACTCTACCACTATGTATAAGCTGCAGCTTCGCAAGAACAGCATTGTATACGTGAAAGGTGGTGTAGCCGATACTATGAAGACCATTGTGTTGGGCATTGAAAAGACTACGGAGTTCACGTTCAAGCCCGATCTTAAGAAGGGCGACAAGATAACCCAGTTATTCCGTAAACTCCCCAAATCAGGCAAGACTGTTTTTTCGATATCGTTTGACGGAATGAATAAATGGAATGAGTATAAGACGCGAAACCCCAAAAGCCAGATTGTTGCCATTGTGCAGTTGACAGGCACACAAAGCATTGTGTTCAACAAGACGTCAAAGGCTGTAGACGTATATCGTGACGGCTCGTTTGTGCAGCAAATGGTTGACGGCGGAACCATGGTTGTTGACAAACCGGCTAATGGCGACATCGTGAATGTGGTTGTAGCAAGTGCTGATGCCAAATATGTGCCGACTGTAGTGACGGTGAAGTTTGGAGAGGTTGCAACAGGTGGCGTTTCCACGTGGTTGCTCGTCATTATAGCTATAGTTGCCCTTCTGCTTGGAGCTGCTATAGCAGCTGGGGTGATATATTTTATCAAGAAGAAAAAACAAGACGATAAAGGCAAGACATCTGCCGTGAAGAAGGTGGATAGCAATGACTTTAAGTTTGCAGGTGTAAAGAACGTTGACAACTCGTTCGGAAATTATGCCATTAAGCTGGGCAGAGACAAAGACAAGCATACTATATATCTTGTGCAGACTGTCAGACTTCCAGATAGCAGGTATTTGGACAACTATGTGGACGATATAGTGAACAAATATTATAATGGCAACAAGAATATAGAAAAATATATTAAACGGAGAATTGAGCAAGAAGCCGAAGTGAAGAATGACATTAACTTGCCTGTTAAATTTAATCTTGATAAACAAAAAAATATAAGCGAAGACGAATGGGCAAAGGTAAAGGTGAAAGTTAAGAATGGCAAAAGAACTGTTTGGGCAAAGTTCATTGCCCCGTTTGTTGCCCCCGATCCTCAGGTGACTGCCACTCCACAACCAGTTACAGCATCGCAGCCAATGTCAGACTGTGAGGCCGAACTCAGTTCGCAGGCTGATCGCCTTGCAGCCTTTGTGCCTACTGTAGAGAACTTGGAAGAGGAAGGTGGCGTGATGCCTGAGAAAGTGAAGGTTTCCACAGCTGATATAAACAGCGTGTGCAACTCGCTACGAAAGATTGGACAAACTGTCGGCAAGCAGATTGAGCAGACAAAGAAAGCGTGCGACGAGAAGTTGAATAGTCTCAAAGAAAAGTGTGCACAGGACGTTCAAGATGCCGTAAGCAGCAACAACAAAGAGTGGGAAGCCAAGACCAAGACCATACAGGAAGAGCGGGCTGAGGCTGTGAACAAGGCTAAAAATCTCCTTGCCGACTTCACACAGGAGAAGACAGCCAAGGAAGAGGCATTAGGCATTATTGACGAACTCAACCGCACGATAGAACGCAAGGACAAGGAGTCGAAGGAATATAACTCGTTGCTGGTATTCTACCGCTCGTGCAGCGAGTATGCCAAACTTGCTGTTGAGGTGTTCGACACAGTGGACGCTGTGGAGAACCTTGCCACACGTCTTTACAACTCTTATATGGATGGCGGCAATGACCGCGACTCTTTCTGTTACTATATGACTCGTGTCAGCCGCAAGTTCTTGGCATCTACGGCTAAGATAAAGAATCTACATGAGGTCTATGTGACCGAGCTGCGCATGCTTGCAGCTACAGGGCTGGTGCCGAAGGGAGGATGGATTGACCGTCTGCTCGAGAGCCAGAAGGAGGAAAGCTTGTGGACAGAACAGCTCAAGGCAAAGCTCTACCGCGATGTCTTTGAGGAGTATTGCGGCTATGCCGTAGTCATGGCAGACGAGTATGCCTACATGATGAGAAACATGGTGACTGATGTAGACAAAGCCATTGAGGACGAGATTGCAGTCAAGGCAGAGCATTTGCGGAAACTTGTAGGCAAATTGGGCTACAAACTTGTGTATGCGCGTCCGTTTACACCAGTTACCCAGTATGACAGCGTGGAGAACACCGCTTTTGTTGACCTCGGCATAGCCAAGGACACAATAGTGGAAATAAAGAAGATGGCTGTCGCCTATGGAACAAAGAATCCAAAGACGGAAGTGTCTGTACAACAATAAAAATTTATAAAGAAACAATTATGAGAAACAATAGACGTAACAGTGGAGGAACATCCTCAAGACGTGGCACGGGCAAGAGTCCTGTTGTCAAGCTCCTTCCGCTGATAGTGGTGGTAGTGTGCGTCATCGGTGTAGTAGCATATCTTGCATTTAAACATAAAAGAACAACGGGTGGCGGTGAAACGGGAGATTCTATCCCTTCTTTATATGGAATTCCCACTGCAGATAAGAATCCTTCACTCGCAACCTTATATCTCGATAACTCGGTAAGTATGCAGGGCTATGTGCATGGACGACAGTATCTTGACGCTCTTGCCGACCTTATGAGTATATATCCAAGCACCGAAGCACGTCTTGTGGGCGATTCCACAGTATGCATAAAGACTGGCTCTGACCTTATAACCAAGCTCACCACCAACGCCATACCGTATGTGGGGCAGTCGCTCCTAAACGAGGATATGAGAAAGATAGTGAGCGATGTCAACACATCGAAGAAGGCAAAAATAGCTTTTTTCGTGACTGACGGAATAATGTGTGGCTCGGATGCCGAGATAAGAAGCACACCAAAGTATAACATCAACCACCGTCAGGACCTTATGAACGAAATATCGTACGTGTTCAAAGGTAAGGGAATGGGGGTGTCGGTTTATCGTCTTGTGGGCGACTTCAGCGGCGAATATTTCTGCTACGACAACCAGCATAAGGCCATCAGCACCCCGCGTGCATTCTATGTAATAGCAATTGGAAAACCAGGAGTTGTAGCCAACTTCAAGGCAGAGCTGCAGAAGCGTCAAAAACAGACCATCTTCAAGTTGCGCCAAAAGGACGAGATACATTTCATCGAGACACAACCAATGAACCAGTCGCTCACAGTCAACGCTGGACAGAACGGATCGGTGGTGCTTGCCGTTGCCAAGGATGGCACAGTGGTCTACGACCGCAGTAAGATTAAGAACAACAAGAACATCAACTTCCACATAGGCTACGATGCCTTCAAGAACTACGCTCTCTCTGGAGCCGACCTTGCACACAACGTTGCCGTGACCATAGACGGAACGCCATACACGGCAGAGGCAACTGCCGACAGCTTGCGCAATGCTATTATCGTGAAGATTGACTACAACCGTCTCAAGGGCACAAGCTCTGGCAGCAAGGTGCGCATCGTCATTCCTTACTTCACGCCAGCATGGATAACAAGTCCAGAGGTAAGCAACGACGATGACCTGAGGTTCATTCAGGGACTTGCCGACGAGTCTACATTCTTCTTCAGTTATTTCATCAACGGCATAAAGAACAATGGCGTGCTCCCCTCGTCCGACTTCAACATATACGACCGGGAGGTGCTGCTCAAGCGCAAATAATCGTAACACAATAATAACCATAAAATAAAAACATCATGGAGCAAATCTATTTCATCGTGTCACAATGCGACACATGGCTTAACAACGATCCTAACGGATATCTCAACCAGTATTTCTGTGAGGAAGGCGGTTTCACACACGCTTTCCTTATAGCCCTTATCATAGCATTTGTAGCGACTGCTGTTTTCTACGGATGGATAGGAATGACTGTCAATCGCCTTGCCAACCTTGGTGTGTGGCTTGTTGCACTTGTTGCCGACGTGGTGCTTACTTTCATCGTCACACAGCTCTCCGTTATAGGCAGCAGCGATGCCATGACTGGTGTCTTCAAGAGCATCGAGGAGTATCGCGGTGTGCTTAGCCAACAGATACCTGTGAACGACACTACTGCACAGAACACTCTATCGTCAACAACCACACAGCTCATTGACACCCTCTCCAATGGATGTGATGCCACATGGGGACTTGATGTGAGCAACGTCGTTGTGTCGGTGATTCTCTTCTGCATCATCTCGTTGTGCGTGAAGAACTTCACGGTGCATGCAACTCATGTACCTTTCTAATTAAAATTATATAACCATAACCCAAGAAACGCAATAAACATGAACGTATTTATTTTTGCTATCGGCGGAACGGGTGCGCGTGTGCTCAGAAGTCTCACCTTCTGTCTTGCCTCGGGTATAGAAAAGATACCTGACGGGACAAACATCATTCCGCTCATAATTGACTACGACAAGGACAACGGTGACAAGAGACGCACTATAGAACTTCTTGACACTTATACGGCAATACGCGACAAAGCCTATCAAGGTGTGACACGCAATGCTGGCGACCGCAACTTCTTCCACCCCGTCATACGTCATCTCTCCGATGTGGACACCATAGCAGGAAAAGCCGACGTGGTGGTGAAACCAAGCTATGAGTTCACCTTCGGACTTGACGATAAAACAAAGGCTGGTACTTTTGCCGACTACATCGACTACACCAACATGATGGGTGACACTTATCTGACCAAAGACCTTCTCGCCTCACTCTACAACAATGAGCCAGAGGATTTCCCCGAGGGCTCTCACCCATTCACCGAGCTTAATCTTGAATTGTCGATGGGCTTCAAGGGTAATCCTAATATTGGTAGCATCGTGTTTGAGAACCTTAAGGACGACAAGGAGTTCAAGCGGTTCTGCAACACATTCGATGCAATACACGACCGCGTTTTTATCATCAGTTCCATTTTTGGCGGAACTGGCTCATCGGGTTTCCCGCGCATAGTTGACGCCATTCACTATTCGGGCATTGCCGGATTCGACCGGGCTATGGTTGGCGCAAGCATTGTCATGCCTTATTTCAAGGTCAACACGCCGCAAGGCGGTGCCATCAACTCAAACATCTTCAACTCCAAGCAGAAGGCGGCTCTCTCTTATTATGCACAACACGACCAGAACGGCAAGAACATATACGACAAACTCACAACAGCCTATTTCATAGGTGATGACGAACCTACTGTACTACCTTATTCTGAGGGACGCGACACGCAGAAGAACGATGCGCACATCGTGGAATTCCTTTCTGCTCTGAGCGTGCTCGACTTCATCTGCAAGGACAGGGAAACTCTTGCGGCTTCTAAATACCGCGAGTATGGACTGCCTAAGAATGTGGAGAATGGCGAGAAGTTCAATTTCACCAATTTCGACGAAAACGACTATGAGGACTATCTTCAGTTCCTCTTCACCATGGGGCTCACCTTCAAGTATTACAAGGACTATGTGGCAAACGACACTATCCCGGAGAAGGAGGCCTACTACAAGACCCTTGACATAGCAAACAAGGTGGGACGCGGAATGTACAAGAATCTGGAATCGTTTATCGACGACTTCAACTGTTGGCTCGATGAGATGACATGCCAGAAGGATGGTTTCAAGCCGTTCCTCCACAAACCACGCAAGGACGATTCGCAGACAGTTGTTGCCAACGACCTCTACGAGTATGTTGTGGGCTATGACGCTCCTACAGGTGGGCTGTTCAAGAAGGGAGCCATCTACAAGGACTTCTCCACGTTCTGCAACGAGGTGTTCAAGAAGATAGGCAACACCTGGGACAATGATGAGCAGATTCTCCTCGAAACCTACTATGAGGCTTCTGGCAAGATGTACGAACTGTATAGTGAAATAAAAAAATAAGAAATAACCATGGCAAAGATTTTCAACAATATAAACAAGACTCTCTATCCTGCCGAGCGCGACCTTAACCTCAGCGGTTGGGAGAAGACAATGGAATACGACACTTCGCGTATTCCTCATATCACCGATACCGTTGGTTCGGGCATTGCCCTCTCAAAGATGGGCACGTCCATACCTACTCCGTTTGCACGTGTTTTCCTCTTCAAGACGGCTTTCGAAATGGTGAACGGTTCCCCCGAAGGTGCCGATGACAACTCGGCTTATGGCAAGCTTGTGTCGGAGTGTCTCGACTTCCTTGAGTTTATCTATGGCTATGGCGATGCCATTGAGGTGAAACCTTGGAATGTGAATGCAAATATCACAGCATTGAAAAACAGTCCGAGTGATGGACATAAGGTGCTGGGCAAGTGTCTTGAGAATTTCGCGCTCAACCTTGGCGTTAAGGACATATACCTAATATTTTATAATGGTAAGCTCATAGGTGGCACGTCACCATTCACACTCGTTTATACATCACCCAATTGGCAACGTGAAAAGAACATTACCAATGCCTGTGGTCTTGCTGGCAACCAGCTCTTCCAAGACTATTCAGAGCCTGCAGCTCAGGCTGTGCCTCTGTATAAGCGACATGTTGAATTCCGCAAAATGCTGACACGCTATTTTGTTGCGTTCCGCCATGTGGCTGGTATGAACAACACTGCTTTCTTTCAGTATATCTACAGAAACCAGCAGGTATACGACAACGATATGAAAGATTTGTTTGATAGTATCACAGGGGCAGATCCATATGATGTAAACAAGTTCCGTGCCGACTATGGCTGCTTAATGGCTAAAATGTCGGAGATTGATGTCTTGGGTAAAGGCGGAATAGACACGCTGTTCCTTGCGACAAAGTGTGGTAATGTGCCGCCTGTGTCAGGTGGTGGCGGCACGATTGATGGTGGCGGTATTGACAGCACACAGGTTTCGGATGACTACAAGATTGCTGCAACTGTTGATAACGGCAAAGTGGTCACTCCTCTTGTTCTCTCAGATGCAGGTATAACAGGTGCAACGTATGTAGCAAGAATGCCTTGGACCACAGGCGTTGACATTGAACGCAACCCAGAAAAGCCGCTCGCTGACCGTATTCTCCCCGGCGGAATGAATATCAACTACCCTTATCTCACCGATACAGACTTCCTTCAGGAGAAAATCATCAAAGTGGGCTACAAAGTGGACACCAACAACTTCATGACCTTCGGCATCCAAACAGCTGGCAACGGTGACTATCTGTTGCCGTTGCGAAAGGAGATATTCGAATATTTCAAGCCTTCCGACTTCGTAGACGACAGTGTACATGGACTTTCCATCAAACTTGAGGAATCGGACAAGGAGACGGTGAAGGTACACCTCACCATACCAGTGCAGTTTAAGGACTGTCCGTATATAGAGCTTGTGCATACCTATTATAAGGAAGATATCGTAGAATTGAAGAATTATCCTAATGTATTCTCCGTAGGTGTGTTCCCGTCTTATCGCATCCTGGGCAACGCGGTACCAAACATCTACTCGGTTCTTGTGCTCGATGCCAAGAAGCAAGTGACGACACGCTACTATGCCTTAAAAGACGGAAAGGTTGAGGTTGTGGCTGATGTCGTAAGCAAGAGCCGCTTAACAAACGGCGGACGCTATGACGAGTTGAAGCAGACCTTTGACATCTGCGAGGTGGAGACAAACGGCGCAAAAGCTCTGTTGTTGCCAAACTTCAAGGAAATCACTCCTGCTGACGGTGGCGGCGACACGGTTGTTGGCATCGACTTCGGTACTACAAATACTTATATCTGCTTCTCAACAGACGGTGGCGGAGATCCCAAGAGCCTTGAGATAACACGTGACGACATGCAGGTGCTCATGCTCAACAAAATAAATCTGGACAAGGGCAATTTCGGTGATAACTACCGTAACTCTATGTATATGATGAGTCCGTATATCACATCGTTAGATCGCGAATTTGTGCCATTACTTTTGGGTAATCAGAGCAACGTTGCCTATCCGTTCCGTACCGTGACTTGTGAGACTTTCGATCCGCAGAATGGCTTCGACAAGATTGCCAATCCACAGTTGTTCGCCGATATCAACATCGGCTTCAACTTCTTGAAGGAACTTGTCGACCTACCCAAGGAGAAGTACAATACCAATATCAAGTGGGACATCGAGGAGGGCAACACGAACGAACCGTTGACTGTAAAACAGAACCGTGTAAGGGCGTTCTGCTATCAGAACGCGTGGATGATAAAGAACAAACTAATGCTGCTCCAGGATCCACGCACGAGTTTCACGGTGTTCATCACGTTCCCATATACAATGAAGCGCACCGTGCGCAATGAGATTGCAGGCTATTGGGAGGAGGCTTTCGACAAGATAATGGGAAGAGGCAATGTGGTGATTGAGCGTGTGACGGAGTCGATTGCTCCTTACTATTCTATAATTTCGAATGACGGCAACTTCACCGATAACGCCCTCAACATCGATATTGGTGGTGGCACTACTGATATGCTGTTTGCTGACGTTGAAAACAAAAAGTTCTTCTACACATCATCAAAGTTTGCTGGTGACGACATATGGGGCGACGGCAAGCATCTCGTTAACAACAATCAAAAGGACAATGGCTTCGTCAAAGACTTCGAGACGAAACTTGCCAGCCACTCTCTGCTTGTTTCCGATGACCGTTCTAAGGGATATGAGCAGTATAAGAGCCTGGTGAAAAAGTCTGCCGACCTCATGAGCTATATCTTCCGCTATGAGGACGAGTTCAAGTATACAGGCTATATACGCCAGAGCAAGGACAAGTTCATGCCGGTTCTCTGCGTGCATCTCGGTGCCATTCTCTACCATGTGGCACAGGTTCTCACGGAGCGCCACATCACTATTCCGTCGACCATCAAATTCTCGGGTATGGGTGCAAAGTACATCCACATCATCAGCGACAACGAAAGCGACGTACAGGACATCGTGAAGATGCTTCTGTCTGCTTTCATGGAGTCGCTTTCGGGCGATAAGTGCAAGATGCCAAGGAATTTCAAGGTTAGCTTCCAAAATAACGCCAAGGAGGTTACGGCACAGGGCGCTATGCTCCTGAACCACAATTCGCTCCAGAATATACGCGATTACGACAAGGAACCGCTTTGTGTGTTCGGCATTGACAAGGAGATTGGTGACGAACTCGAGTACGAGGATGTTCCGAAATACAAGAACGACGTTCTCAAGTCGTATGACAAGTTCCTCGATGCGTTTGTGCGCGACAAGAAGATAACGCGTTTCTTCAAGGAGGAGTTTGGCATTATCTTCACGGACGAGCTTGTGAATAAACTTGAAAATGAGGCTTCACAGAGCTTCGATCTCATGTCGAGGAACACGAACGCCGACTATGTAAGTGAGACAATGTTTTTCTGGCCGTTGAAGAACGGCTTGTATGCAGCATCTAAATAGTAATAGTTATGAAGTATGTATTATCAACAATAGCATTCGCTTTGTTGCTCTCTACCCATCAATCCGCAGCCTTTAACGGCAGCGGATTGATGAGACAAGGACCGGACAAGGCACAGAGCGCACAGGTGGACAATAAGGCTCAGGCTGGAGACGCTGCGACAGATGCTGCTAAAAAGAAAGCCGAGGCAGAGAAGAAAGCCAAGATGGAGGCTGCCAGGAAGAGGGCTGAGGCTCAGAAGAAGGCCGAAGCAGCGAATAAAGCGCAACAGACTCCTGTGCAGCCAAGTGGTGGGGTTAACGATGTCCAACTGATGAAGCCAGAGGCCAATGCTGACCGCAACCGTGGTGTGGTGCAAGGCACTCAGTCGCAACAGCAGTCACAGCAGCAGAATGTGGATCCTTCGCAAGAGGGTGGCGACACTCTCTGTGACAACAATGACAGCTATGTGCCACAGGCACAAGGCAACGACACCGACTCAGACAGCAAGCAGGACGATGGGAAGGTTGGATTCTTCTCGGGCGGAAAGATGATGTGGGTACTTATTGCTTTGGCAGTAGTGGTGGTTATCTTCTTCGCCTCGCGCAAGAATTCAACAGGCAGACAACCAAAACCAGCGGTTGGAGATGGGTTAAGCGATGAGGAAAAGGAGATTGCGGTATTACACGAAAGCTTGACCAACCTCAAGGCTGAGGTAGAAGTCCTGAAACAGCAGAACATCAAACTGCAGAATGACTTGGAGGACTGTCGCAAGCAGGTGGCTGCCAACGTCAACTCTACGGCTGCCAACGCCAATGTCAACAACTCGTTTGCCGGCACGAAACCAAGCAACACTGTACTCTATGCCAACATTCTCAACGGAATGGTGTTCCCGAGCGACGACATGCAGTCGGCATGCGACGAGTATACGGTGTTTGTGCTCACCGTGTCTGGCAATGAGGGCACGTTCAAGGTGAACGACGCACCCAACGCACAACTCTATCTCATCTCTAACTTTGCCTACTCCGTGGCAAGTGCAGTGGAGGTAAAGTCGAAGTCGGCAAGCGCCAAGACCATCGCCACCGTGAAGTCGGGACGTGTGCGCAAGACTGGAAACGGTTGGACTATAGTGAAGAAAGCCGTGGTTGAACTGAGGTAGCAAAGAAAAATCAAAAGTTGGATATATGACCATTTTATTTTTGCTATTGGTTGTCTTTGTCGTTGTTTGCGTGGTGCTTGCCGCCAACGGAAAACTTTACAAGTTGGTTGATGACCTGCGCAAGACTATCGACAACGCGACCGACCAGCGTGTCAGGCAACGGCGCGAGACATCACGACGCCCTGCTCCGACGGCTGACTCCGATGTGACGGCTCTCTCAAAGCGTGTCGAAAAGTTTGAAGAGGCCAACCGCGGACTCGCATCCTATGTTAAGACGCTTGCGCGGACTGTCGGTGAACAGGAAAAAAGGATTCGCACTATGGAGAGTGAAATGGCGCACCTATCTGCCTTGACAACGGAGAAAGGCAAGCCCGCCACGTCCTCCGGCACGGAACGGACCACTCGGACTGCCAATGCCGTGCAGAAGAATACGGTCGTGGACGAGCGACAAAAACAGCGTGCCCAGTTGTTGCAGCCAGGCAAGAGGCTTTATGTGTCGTCTCCTTCGGGAGTTGATCCCATACGCTTCGCCTTGGACGACCTTTCCGAGCAATCGCAGGGCTACTTCTACTGCCTTTGGGTGAAGAGTGCGACTAAGGCAGTACTGCAACTTAATCCTGACATAGAGGCTATGAAGGGATTCATTTCGTCGCTTTATTATCAAACAAACTGCGTGGACGTATTGTCTCGTCCCGAGGGAATTCCTCAAAAAATAGTAACGGTACATGAAGGGGAATTAGAATTGTCGGGGAATTACTGGATATTAAAGCAAAAGATTCAAATAAAAATATATTAAAAAATCATAGATTTTATGGCAAGAAGAAGTAATACTCCTTCTGCTTCAGGCAGAAGAAGAAGAGACGACGGCAACAAGAAACCGCTTATCATTGCCGCCATTGTCGTGATACTGGCAGGAATTGCATGGTATTCTTACAAGACAATGTTCCCAAACAAGCACCATCTGCCTTACGACGGAGTGGTGCAGAGCGTTGACCAGAACGGAACACTCATTCTAAAGAATGGCTTGAAGGTACAGTTGCTTGGCATTACGGCCAACAACAGAACTATCGAGTTCCTTAATGCCAATGTGATAGGCAAAAACGTACATCTTATAGCCGACAGTCACGATACAAAACCTTACTTCACGCATGCAAGCACAGATCTTGTTCGTACTTATGTAACAGTGACAGAAAACGTGGAGTATAAAAAACTTAATGGATATCTGTTGCTTAAACAACTCGCAATGCTTAATGATGGATATTGTCAAGACAGTATTGCGGCTTACAGGAGCTATGTGAATTATAAGGATAAGGACACATTAGTAATAGACCCTGGTCACCCTGCTCCTAACGGACCTTTTACGAAGCAGACCCTGTTCAAGTATATGGCTCCGTCTACATTCCTAATACAGACAGAGAGTGAACGGGGAACATCAATCGGAACCGGATTCTTTATCAATGAAAATGGTCTTGCTTTGACCAATTATCATGTGTTAGCTGGTGCTTCAACGGGCAGGGTGTTCCTTTGTGATGAAAAAGGAAACATCACAGCCGACCGCGACCGTAACATTTTGCGTGTGGTACAGTACAGCAGCAAATACGACTGGTGCATCTTCGTCGTATCGCTTGACCCTGGTGAAAAGAGTCCATACTTGAAGTTGGCTCGCCAACGTCCTGAAAGAGGAGTTGACGTAGGAGTAGTAGGCAATCCAAGAGGTTTATTGGCAACATATACAACCGGACAGGTAACAAATATTCATGAGGAAGCTGGTAAAATTCAGATAGATGCATCTATGACTCAAGGTAACAGTGGTGGTCCTATCTGTAATTTTAATGGTGAAGTAGTCGGAATAGCCCAAAGTGTGGCTGGTAATTCTGATGGTTCAAATGCTACAGGAAATTTGAATTTTGGTACAGATATCATGATAGTACGCAATGCTCTTGACCAACTTAAAGATGTTAAGACTTATGGTGGAAAATAGTTATTCCATATGGAAGAGAATATTAATGACCGAATAAGAAAATACATTATTAAGCACATTGTTGGAAAGATTGGGTATTCACAGGAGACCCAATCTTTCCAACTCTTGTTACGCCAAATGCGCACCGCCGATCGCATTTTGTTTCGTGAAGAGATTCGAAAATATGAAAGTTGGCAAAATATGACGGAAAACAATATAGACAAATTCATTGACGATGTGCGTCTTTCTGTAGGGTTGTGTAATAAAACGCGCAGAACTACTTATCCGTCACTTATGCTTGAAAATATTGCAGAGGGTAATATCATTTCACTTTATGAATATGATGACAGACAAGGAGAATCGCATTTGCGTTTGCTGTATATGGGCAAGAACGATGCCGGAATACAGCGCTTCTTTGTCATTTCTAGTAATCGCACAGCTCTTCATCCAGAAGATATACTTGAACCATATGGTTGTAATATTTGGAGTGTAGATCATAGTGCTTTTTTTCGTGTCTATAGAAATGGAGAACGTATACCTCAAGGTAAGAATCTTCTTTATCTTACCTACCCATTGCGTCATATCTCACTGGAAACACCATCTATTGTACATGAAGTAATTGATGCACGAAATGATTTTACTTACGAGGAGTATGTTGCAAACAAATCTACGGTGGGCAAGTTGCATTTATCATTTACACGTCCTTCAATGGGGCTCTTGCTTCATGAGTATTCTTCAAAAATGGATTTCTATGCAGACTTCATTGACGAAGGTGTCAATTGTAAATTCGAAACTAATCCTGAAAAACAAAATCCTGTAACTGATAGAATACGTTATTTCTGTGATGTGAGCGAAAGTGCAGAAAAAATTAAACATCTAAAAACATCTGTTCCAGGCTCTCTACGTATGGACAATGAGACTATGGAATTAAAGCTTTTGTCTAAAATAAAATGTTGATAATGATGGAACAGATAATTAATGAAATTAAATACGCAATTGACAAAAAAGGTAGTATTTCACAGATAGAAGTAGAAAAATTCCTTAAACTATTTCGTGAGAAGGGCATCTCTTCTATGACATTAGAAGAACTATTAAACTTCTATGCCAAAAAAGAAGTATATTCTGATGTTGTTGAAGAAGAGGCTTTTGTGAATCCGACAGAAGCGTTGCACACATCATACGACGATATTAGTCAGAAATATAATGAATTGCAATATATGAATAAACAGACACTTGAATATAACGAGAGATTAAAAAAAACACTTGCGAAGACAGAAATACGATGTAAGATACTTATTGTATGTATTGTTCTTTTATTAATTATGTTTGTTGGCTTTCTAATTTTTACGAATAAATGACAAAAACATCAACCAATTATATTTTCTTAAAATCTTCTAATCATTCAGATTTGTTAGTACGGAATATTATAGGTGTACTTGCAGGTGGATTTATTGAAGAATATAAGAGAGTTTGTTTTGTTATGTTGGGTGAAATATCTTCAGAAATCAATAACTATATAGGGCATTATAATAATTCTCGTAAAAAGCTTTCTTCATTTGACTGCGATTTATTTAGAATTGAGATAATGACACCAATAGTTTTAGATGTAAAAGAAGATAAAGAAGGAACTAACAAGTTATTATTTGGTGCGAATACTCATTCTGCTCAGCTTGTTTGGAAACTATATTCACAAATTAGCAAATTCGATTTCGATATGCTAAGAAGTGGTGATATTGTAACGATAGTTTCATCAACGGAATTTCCTTCAACATTGGCTATGCACTCATATGTAAAGGCTTTAATTCCATCAGAAAGTAATAATATATCCTTACGTCATATCTGTGAATATGAATATACAATAGATAAAGAAAAACGTGAGCTAAACAAAACTTTAATAGATTGTTTTGTTGATGTTTCAGACAGTATTGTTGTTGGTGACCGTACAGACCAATACAAATCTGGCATGACGATAATGCAAACGGCAGTTGCCATACTTGATCAAAAATCGGTAAATAAGGGCTGCATACCAGAAACCAACAATAATAAGAATAACTTATATTATACACCTTTAGATTTAAATTCTCCTTCAGTAACTAATAGTTTGTATAAAATGGACTTATTGCTACAACTTAGCAATATGGTCAAAGAACAAAATAGTGATATAAAAAAATGGATTAGAAATAATGACATAACGTGCAGTTCAATTGATGATGTTCTTAGCAAAGATATTATTGCTATAATAAATATGTATAAGTCTACTATAGACTCTATACCAATTGACCATTTCCGCATTAGTCATACAAATCCATATTTAGACAATTTCATTAAAAATATCAACACCACATCAGTACAAATCAATGGTCTTACAGTTGAAGAGAAACGCAAGTTATGGTTGAAGGAGGTTGTTGAGGCGATAAAAGGTGTTAACAAGGAAATTTCATTTAGCAAGGCTCCACAAAAAAAATACAACCGTTCACAAACTGTTTCTCCGCATATTTTTGATAATTCACTGTTAGAAATACCTTCTCCCTCATTTTTGTGGGAACAAACTAATCTGTCTTTTTGCCATAAAGCAGAGGGATTGAAAGAAGCAAAGATGCTACGCTCATATTGTTTAGACCTTTGGGAGTTATTCTTTGAAGTCCAGAAAACAAAAGTATGTGATGTATTAAATATCAGTGAATGTGTTTTATCTTCGGAGAATTATAATATGTTGGCAATTTTAAATACTCAAACTGGAAAAAGATTATTCGAAGACGGAATTATGTATATGATATCTTCTGTAAGAAATAAAGAACTGATAGCATATTCTTCACCACTCACTGGATTTGCAACAATACCAAATAATGAATATGATATATGTATAAACAATAGACATTATCTACACCAAGACCATATTTTGGACTTAAAAGAACGTTCCCCTTATTTTCAAGCTTTTATTTACAACTATTCCCGTTGTATTGGTGGGTTCTCTGATGAGTTTATTGATTATATTCAAAGACAACTTACCGATGATGATAAGCATGATGAGGATAGTAAAGGACGAAACATATTCAAGCTATATCCACAATTCCGCCAGCATATAGGCATTGAGATTATATAGGGTGTTTTTTATAGCAATAATAACGATATAAATATAACAAAGATGATTAACGCATTAATTCACACCGCAGTCCGCATCATTATTGGATGGCTACTTATAGAGAGAGTTCCAGCATGGTTGAAAATTCGTGGTATCGTAGCAACAATACTTAAGATTATAGGAGTACTGATAATCATCAGTGCTTTGCTTGACTGGATTTAACGTAAATGTGCAACTGTCTTTCTTAAACAGATTGACAGTTGTACTTACTTTTGTTATTATTAATTCAAACTACGATGAAATACTGTAACTATTGTGGGCACGCAAATCAAGATAGTGCCATGTTCTGTGGAAATTGCGGAAAACAGCTTGATACGACTAAAGACCAAAGAACAAACAACGGTTCTTATCAACAAAGATCAACAGCCTCTTCCAAAGGAAATTCATGGGTTGACTCATTGAATGATTATGTAGGTAATGACAGACCCGCAGATTTAAATTGGAGAGTACTATTTACAGATGTCTTCAAGAAACATTCTGTTGAAGAAGCTGAGGATATTTTTATTTGTGGTACGCATAGTACAACCCCATTAACATACGAAGTATCAAAGGAATGGCCACACCCTTGGCTATATAGCCGAGTATTTCTGATGTTTGGCATCGCCTTTGCCTTGTTATGGGTTTGCTGTGATATGTTTGGCAATCCTAATGCCTTGCCTGGAATGATAGTGGTTGGTGCATTTACAGTTCCACTTTCTACTATGATACTCTTCTTGGAGGTGAACGCTTGGAAGAATGTGAGTTTGTATAAAGTTATTCAGACATTTCTTGTAGGTGGGTGTGCATCTTTGGTAATGACCTTGTTTCTATTCTCAATTGTTGGTTCACATGAATTGGATTTCTTTGGAGCTTTCTTGACAGGAGTTGTAGAGGAAATAGGAAAAGTAGTCATTGTATATTGGTTCCTCAGAAGACTGGGCAAGCTGAGTATATTGAGTGGTTTACTTATTGGCGCAAGTGTTGGTGCTGGTTTTGCAGCATTTGAATCGGCAGGATATGCTCTACAACCAGTTATACAATTTTTTCAAAACTCAGGGTATTATGCTGCATACGGTCAACAACTTGATGCCTCTGCAATGATGGAAGCTATTAATCAGAGCATATTTCTCAGAGGATTTCTTGCTCCTGGTGGGCATGTTACATGGGCGGCTATTTCTGGTGCTGCACTTGTTATTGCAGCTAAGGCTAAAGGAAAGATAGATACATCTTTGTTTTCTGACGGCAAGTTTTTGAGACTATTCCTCATTCCTGTTATTTTGCATGGAACGTGGGATTCTCCACTTTCTTCAATAGGTATTGAATTCTATATGGTCCCTGTTGCTTTGACTATCATTGTATGGATTGTCGTGCTGATTCTCATAAATATGGGATTGTCGGAAGTAAGTAGAATTAAGAACGAATAAGAATAAATATACAAACGATGAAAGAATGTCCAAAATGTCATAAGCATTATGATGACTCCATGAATTTCTGTACGGATTGTGGAGTTGCTTTGAATAAAGTCAGCAATCAAGTTGCTGTATCACAGAGTTGCACTTCATCCAACAGAACTACAGAAACATCGACCGTAAGGCCAAGAAAAGGTGGTTGTCTGAAAAAGGTAATCATAGGTATTGTCGTGTTTGTTGTTGCATTTGTAGGATTTGTACATTATGTCAACAATGCTGCTACTTATCTACGTGTGGAACCTAATCAATTAGTCGCTTCAAAAGGAGGAGGCAAGATAAAAGTGGATGTCGATTATGATGGATATGTATGGACAATCAACCATACTCCTGATTGGATTGATATTGATGAAAACGAGAATAGTTTTGAATTATCTGTTGGAAAAAACCTAACAGGCAGTAGACGTGAAGGAACGATTACTGTGCAGAGTGGAAAGTTATTGGCACAAGTAGCTATTGTTCAATCTGGTGTTGCAACAGTTGTTCGTGCTTCAAAAAGCAATTTGAAATTTGGAAAATCAGGTGGAAGCCAAACCATAAGTATTGAGACTGATGGATGTGAACTCAGTGCAGAAAGTTCTGATTTTATTCAAACTTCTTTTTCTGATGATGGTGATTTAATTGTCCGTGTAAGTAGTAACTCGGATGATTATCGCACCGGACAAGTAAGAGTCTATGAAGACAATCAGTCTTGGACTATTACTGTAGAACAAGCAGGCAAGTGTAATATTTGTCATGGCACAGGTGAAATTTCCTGTACATGGTGCTCTGGTACGGGAACCGTTGGTTATGGAATGTTTATGTCATCCTGTATGTCATGTGGTGGAAGCGGCAGTTACAAATGTAGCAGTTGTAATGGAACAGGAGAAAAAGAGTAAAAAAACAACTGGTTACTTTTACACCTGCCTTCACATTAATGATAAAAACTTTAGACGATGTGCGCGACACGAATAGCGTATGAGACAATGAAGAAGTATATTATAGTATTGTTGGGAATTATTGGTTGTGTATCCTGTAATGATTCCTCACAAAGTCGTCGTTATATGCCGAGTCAGGGCTATACAGAGGAATCTGCTGATTATGTAGACGAATCTGAGAGTTCACAACAAGTGCAGTGCCCAATGTGTGGAGGAACCGGTGTGTTTGATTTTATGCCTGGTGATGTTATGGCTCCCAAACAAACCTGTACTGGATGTGGTGGAAATGGAATAGTGACAGCTGAAACCGCCCAACAGATAATGGAAACTAAAAGACAAGCTGATGCTATGATGGGTGGTGGTAACTCATCGTATGGTGGTAGCGGAGGTAAGAGTGTATCGGATCTTCAATATGAGCTAAAGAAGGCTTATGAGACTTTGGAGGGTATGGAATATGACAGAGAAATGTGTTCCAGCGTGACTCTCCGTCCTCAGTATGACCGTATGATAATTGAACAAAAACAGAGGATTGCTGAACTTGAGCGACAGCTCAGCGAAGCATCGTATTGATAATGATAGAGGTTGTGCCCGACACGAATGAAGGGTAAAAAGAATGAAACGATTAGTGCTATTTTTGATAGCTTTTTCTTTATTTTTGTGCGCTAATGCACAAATTAGAGATACGTTCTATGGGTGCAAGCTTGGAGTGACAACAAAGAAGCAGTTATTGGATAATCTCAAGCAGTTAGGACATGAATGTCTGTATGATAAGGAGAATAAATGTTATTACATTGAAAATGTAACATTTGTAGGAAAACAGTGGGATTCTTGTCAGTTCGAATTTTATAAAGATACATTGTCTTCTGTTGGCTTTGGTCTTCAGTCCGACAAGGAAGATGTTATTGATGTCTACAATCAAAATATTGAAAATGCAAGAACAAAGTATGATAAGATTGAAGGCAAAATGAGTCGTGATGATCCAAATAGTAAACAATGTTATTTTGATGATGGCGTTATAATATTGAGTATTGGCTATAATATAAAAGAGGATAATTTCGCTAATCTAATATATCATAGTAGAAGAATTATAGATCAAATGAATGAAGATGCGTATAATGATATATAGTCTCTTCCTGTTTGAATGTTTTTCTTAGAAGCATGAATGATATCATCTAATGTGTCATATCTTACTAATGGAAAAGTATAATCAAAATTGTTAATATTATGTATATAGATTATTTTAGCCTTTTTGTTTATTGTGTCGTTTTCTGTATAATTCTGAGTATTATGGCACAAGTCTTATGGATTATTGTTCATCAAGCCCAAAAGAAACCGTCAATAGTAGACTTTATAAGAGGTAGGTCTGCTGCTGGTGCTATACAAGGAGCTGTCCTATTCGTATTGCTGACGTATATGCTCCCGACTGTTTATATAGTAGGACAAAAGTCTTATTATAGCCAACTTTTGATAACAGACAATTTGTGCGAACAGCTCACAAATACATATATCAAGAACGAATCCGGCAAGAAACTTTATTTGGTGACGATAGGGTATGGCACAAATGCCTACTTGACAAAAAAGAAAGAAATACCCGATGGTCCTTTATACGAGATCGGAGGTTCTATCTCAGGATATGACGAAGAGCCACCAAGAACAATAAAGTCACACCATTCTGGAGAGTCTAAAAATTATTTGTTTTCTACAGATGTGGAAATCAATAAATACTAAAATATCAAAATATGAGAATTAGTCCTCAAAACATTAAAACTGCAATATGTGCAAGTTGCGGTTGTGAGACATGCGATTCCAAAGAGACAATACACTCAACCATGTATCGCATAAAGTCTGTATCGGGAAACGACATTTCGTACATAGAGGCAAGTGTGGATATTCCACAATGCAGGAACTGTGCAAACAAAACGAAGTCTGCTATTGTGACACCTTTATTCCTTTTCATTGTTCTAACCAGTATTTCGTTATATAGCACATTTTTTATAAATAATCTCGGCTTTTTCAATTTTTTATTATGTGAATTGTATATAGCTATTGTTTGCTTAATAGGATGGGTTGCTTCTGTCCTAACAATTCCTATGACATACGGATTGTCAGGCACCGGTGACTATGAACCTATTGCCATAATGAAGAAATATGGTTGGCAAGAGACGCAACCGCAATCAGTAAGCGAATTTACATCAGAGTATACTGATGACGATAATAGTAACATGTTGAAAGAGATAACGGACAATACTGATTGTAAGTTGTATGTATACTAATTTAAAAGTGTACCATTTCAAAACCGTTAGGTAAGTTTTCGAAAAGAGAGTGCAATGATAGCTTGCTTTAGTTTAGTATATGTTAATAGATAAGTTAAGAGGTCTGATTCGAACGAATTCTAATTGGAAGAAGATACTTGTGTATAGTCTTCCAATTGTTACGTTCATTATAGGCTTGATGGTGCCTTCACCTCTGTTTGACAGATTGCGTAAAGAGGTTGTTGCTGATGATGAGCAACAGCTTGTGGAAGTTACAGGGTTGATTATGGCTGATGGAAGCCGTTATGACGGTTCCATTATCAAAGGTACCAAAACAAGGCAGGGATATGGACGATTGATAACTGCTGACAGTACCATATATGAAGGTAATTGGCGTAATGATGAGTTGCCGTATGGACAACGTACTACGCCTTCTTCTGTTTACCGTGGACGCTTTGACAAGGAACTTAACAATGAAGGTTTCGGAATTATAGAGTATTCTGAAGCCTTCATTGATGGAAAGAGAAAGCAAGGGATGGCAGAGTGTGATATCGTACAGACGTACATAGGCAATTGGCACAATAATAATAAGCAAGGATTGGGAAGATCGGTCAAGGTGGATGGTAGTATGGACTTTGGTAGGTATGATAAAGGTGTGTTTCAAGTCGTACCAGATGTCAACTATCGTGTAGGCGGAAGTGTCTATGGCGTTGACTTTTCTCATTATCAAAAAGATGTTGATTGGGACAATCTGGCTCTGTATTGTGATAAGGATGGTAATGTATATAATGATACGCCTAAGGACAAAAAGTATATGCAACCTGTGTTCTTTGTTTATCTGAAAGCTACAGAAGGTGCCACTATAAAAGACGAAACTTATAGCTTTCGCACAATTGAGGCTGAGCGTCATGGCGTACTGAAAGGGGCGTATCATTTTCTGCATTTGGGTAGTCCGATAGATGAGCAGATAAAGAACTTTGTGGAAACGGCAAACTGGACACCAGGTGATATGCCTCCTGCTCTTGACATTGAAGTGGTGTCAGAGATAAAGGAATATGGCAAGGAGTTTTTGGTGGAGAAGACTCTTCAATGGCTATGGAAGATAGAATCCACGATGCATGTTCGTCCGATAATATATACAAGGGAGAATATCCGTAACGAATACCTGAATGATGATCGTCTGAAGAAGTACGACTTCTGGATTGCCAAGTATTCGGAGAAAGGTCCTGCTAATTTTGACTGGCACTTATGGCAGAAAACCGATAAAGGTGTTCTTGAGGGCTATAATGCTGGCAGAATAGATATTAATCTGTTCAAGGGGGATTATGCGTCCTTTATAAGATTTATCAATAATAAGAACCCACGTTAGTTATCATGTTTACCACACTGTTTTGGCTTGTAGTCATAGGATTAGCTCAAGCTATTGGTTTTGGCTGGATTTCCAGTAAGGTTCAGAAACGCTCCTACAAGCGAGATATCCGAAGCCGACATTCGTATGTGTTGCTTGCCATCTTATTGGCGGAAGAAGAAAACCTTAGGTGTAATACCTGTGATTGCAGAGAGGATGGTACGGGAAAGGTCTATCTTGGCTTGCCGCAAGGAATAGTAAAAGTCTTTTCCCGTAGAAGTGATGGTTTTGCAATTTCGCTTGTGGACGCACTTGTAATAGACGACATGCATGCTGATGTCGCTCGTGAACTCTGCAAGGAATTAAATGCCAGAGAAACAAGGGTAAGATATAGCGTTGGCTTTGAGCCTCTCCTTTCTAAAACCAGTTTCTCTGTCACTTGTGACTTGGAGGAAGATGCGGACGACGAAACTACAGAATACAATATCATTAGTTACACCAAGGCATATTTAGTGCCAAAACAACAAGAGCTACAAACATTGTGGACACGAAAAATATGGACTACATAGGAAAATACATAACTAAAGATGGGGTATCACGATTAATTGGACATATAAACCTTTGGAGATGAATTTATCAAGAAAAGATAAAATACGTGGCTCACTTATCGGTGGGGCTATAGGTGATGCTCTTGGCTATCCAGTTGAGTTCGCATCATATTCCAACATTAAATCCTTGTTTGGAGAGAATGGAATTGCTCGATTTGTATTGAACAATAACGGAGTGGCAGAGATTTCTGATGATACCCAAATGACTTTGTTTACAGCAAATGGATTGTTGTATGGTATTACCAGATTCTGTATGCGTGGCATTGGGTCTGATTTGTTCAACTATGTAGCCATAGCTTATGATGAATGGTTGCAGACCCAAATGGAGCTTCCTTTGGAGGACGAGTGGCATACGTGCTGGATTCGTAATATCTCAGCACTCAACTCTCGTCGTGCACCAGGAAACACATGTCTGTCTGCTCTTACGGCATTAAGAGAGCAAAAAGCGGTAAGTAACAACAGTAAAGGTTGTGGAGGTGTAATGCGAGCAGCTCCTATTGGCTTGTTAAGTGGGGTGGCTCGTGGAAAGGAAACAATAGACATTGCGTGCGACTGTGCTGCCATTACACATAAGCATCCTTTGGGCTATTTGCCTGCAGGAATACTTGCATGTATAATACGTGATATTGTGGATTGCAGTGAAGACTTGACAGAAACAACATTTGAGGAAATTGTGCGTAATGCCTGTACTGCATTGTTGACGGATTTTAATGGTGATAGTTATGCCATAGAACTCGGCAGAACAATCAGTACTGCAATGGAATTGGCAAAAGGGGACGGGGCTGACTATAACAACATTAGAATTATTGGGGAAGGTTGGACTGGTGACGAAGCTCTTGCCATAGCAATATATTGTTCTTTGCGCCATTGGGGAAACTTTGAGGACGCTGTAGTTGCTGCTGTCAATCATGATGGTGATAGCGATTCTACAGGTGCGATCTGTGGAAACATAATGGGAGCCGCTTGTGGATTGGTATCTATCCCTCAGTATTATAAGGATAACTTGGAATTGGCGGATGTCATTATTGCTATAGCTGATGACCTGTGTACAGGATGTATTGTCAGTGAGTATGGCGACAATGACAGCTTGGAACAACTTCAATGGATGGCAAGGTATATAAATGCCTATCCATATGGTTTTCCTTATCTTACGATGAAGAAAGTACAAACGCATTATGAAATACCTGATTTATGTTGCGACAAACCGGAAGAATATATACTTGATAGCAATGCAATGTTGAAAGCAAACATTCCTGCCTTCTTTTATTTTAACAGCCCCGAATGTAGCAGCGAACAGGAAGCAATGCTTAGTATATGGTGGCCCTGCAAGGTCAGAATAGAAGGTACTGTATATCATAGCGTCGGACAATACATGCAGGCGGAAAAGGCTCGTGTCTTTGGTGACCTGTCAACGAGAAATAGAATATTGACAACTACCGATAAATATGAAATATTGGAATTGGGAAATTCTGTGTGTGGGTATGATGAGAGAAAGTGGCGTAGTATAGGTTATGTTGTTGCCGTTTGTGGCAATTACCATAAATTCATAGATAATGAAAAATGCAAGAAAGCACTTCTTTCGACAAAGGACTTAATATTGGTAAAAGACAGTGATTATGACAGCTATTGGGGCACAGGATGTTCACGCAATAATCCACAGATAGAGAATCCTGAAAATTGGAAAGGAAAGAATCTTTTGGGATTTGCACTTATGCAAGTGCGTGAGATATTGAACAACATGCATTGGCCACGCTATTCTTACGGAGGTAAATATATCTTTAATCAAGAAGATCAGAATTATATGGATAGTCTGCCTACCATAAAAGAAAAGTTGGCTTTCAAAAACAAACTTATAACTGACGGCAAATATACATCGGAAATGTATATCTGGACACAAAGCGGCAAGTTTGTATGTAAATTTGGCACATTGATATGTTTTGAGCCTTCACCTGACAATATCGTATCAAAAGAGAATGGAATGTTGGTTCTTAAACATCTTATCATACCTGCCGACGAGAAAGATGTAAGATACATAGCAGATGGCCTTTTTAACAATATCGAGGTGAAAGAAAAATTAAGCTTGCCTTGGTCGCTTGTTGGAATAGGGCAGAAGTTAGATGTAGGAATATTATCAGGCGTTTTCAACAAATGTGTTTTGCCAAAGGTTTGCATTCCTGAAAATGTTGAGCTGTTGGGCGGATATGTGTTTGGAAACAGCAGGATCGGAACATTGAAGATTTACAGGAAAAGTTTGAGAAGTGAGTATGGAAGGCAGTTTAAAGGTGCTAAGATAGAGAATCTTTACATCCCGGATTGTTCAATAAATACAATAGAAAAGAATAATAATGTGTTCCATTCTATTTTAGTAAATGCAAGTGTGGAATATATATATCTTGACAATTATGTAAAAATGAAATTATAATGGACTTAACTCGTTCTCTCATTCAAAGGTCATGCCAACAACAAGTGGAGTTCATGCTAATGGCTATGGTGATGGACACTGTACGAAATGTGGTACGAGTAATATATATTACTTTGCCAATTAGTATAATATGCTTATTCATATAGAATGGGAACAAGAATCATTACATATCTTCTCTTATTGCTCTCTTTGCCTGTGCCGTTACATGCACAGACAAAGAGAGCTTTGGTTATAGGGTTAGGAGAACAGCAGGACAAGGCTTGGAATAAAATCAATGGCGATAAGGATGTGCCACTTGTGCAGGGAATGTTGAAAAATGCAGGATTCAAGTCGGTAACGACATTGGTGAATCGGCAGGCAACAAAGACTGGTATCATTGGGGCATTCAAGAAGATGACAGCATCGTGTAAACAAGGAGATGTGGTGTATGTCCACTACTCTGGACATGGACAGCAGATGACGGATGTACATAACGATGAGAAGGACGGACTGGATGAATGTTGGATTCCGTATGATGCTTGTCGGAAAGCAAGTACTATGTATCATGGTGAAAGACATCTGACGGACGATGAACTGAATGTTTACCTCAATGCCATCCGTAATAAGATAGGTGCAAAAGGCAAACTACTTGTGGTAATAGACGCTTGCCATAGCGGCGATGGTACTCGTGGCAATGAAGACGAGGTGGTGCGTGGTGTGGAAGATACATTGGTAGTAGATAGCCTGAATGCTCGTGGCTTATATGAGACTTTCGAAATGCTTAAATCGCTCTTCATGGGTGACAATGACAAGGAAAAGATCATTAATTCTAAGGCAAAGCCATTGGCGGAACGATGGATCACCATCAGTGCTTGCAGAAGCGACCAAGTGAATGTCGAGATGAAAAGTCCTGCTGTTGGTAAACTGACATACGCCTTGTGGAAAGAACTGAAGAATAGTGATAAAGTAAACAACGACGAGTTTATGAGGCGAATCAGAAAGTTCGTGAACCGCAATACCAGTAGCAGACCACAACAGCCTGAAATGACAGGTGAAGACATCAATAAATACAATATAACAGACATACTGAGTAGATAAAATGGCAAAGTCAATACAAATGCGTACACCACAACAAGAGAAAGAAGCTCGGCTTGTTGCTGGAATGTACGATAAGAATAGAAAAATACAGTCGGAACTGTATGCTTATTGCTCGAAGTACTTTTGGGCAAACTACCATGGTGTGTTCTTCGCAGATGAGGAATCTGCAACGGAAATTTTCCAAAACACATTCATTGCGATGTGGGAGAATATCGAGCGCAGGAAGATTTATGTGAGTGATGGCAGAGTGATGGGCAAGAACAACGAACCATTGAGTGGCAGCATCCTCACCTATTTTATGGGGATTGCCCGTATCAAGTATTTGGAATGGGTAAGAGAAAATCCTACCTGTGCTGACCCAGAAACAGAAATGGGACGAAAGATAAAGAAAGAAGGATTTGATGCCCAGCAATACATCAATATGCTGTATGATTCGGAGGACAACAAGATGCTTGACATCATTGCTGATGTCATATCACATATGTCGGAGCGGTGCTGTGAGATATTGAGCAAGTTCTACTATGAGGAAAAGGACTTGGACACAATCCTGTTGGAAATACCAACGATAGACTCCAAAAACGCCCTCAAAACGAAGAAGCACAAGTGCATGGAGTCGTTACGTACTTCAGCACGAAACATTTATCACAACTATTTGAATTCATAAAATGGCAGATGGATATGGACAATAATTTTCAAGATAGAATAGACGAATACCTGCTTCATGAAGACACCATGTCGGAGGAAGCCAAGGCTCAATTTCTGAAAGAGATAGAAGAGAATACTGAGAAAAAGAAGCAGTATGAGTTTACGAAGAACGTAAAGGAGGCTTTGAAAAGCCGTGGTGATAAACTGAAAGCCATGACTGAGTTCCAAAAGGAAATGAAATCTCACTATCACAGAAAGACTTGGCTTTGGACTTCAAGCATTGCTGCTATATTGGTGATAGGCTTCTTTGCCATCAATCCTCTGTTTGTAGAAAACTCCCCTACTGACAATGTGCGTGGCGATGAAAACGATGTGTTTGATATGACCGTACCAACAGATAGTATTAACAATGACTCAATATCAACAGATACCATATCATTGCATCATGAATAAAGCATTGCTATTGTCGTTAGTCCTATTCTGTTGTAGTTTGCAGATGCAAGCGCAGACATTGACCGAGGCAGAAGTCACGGCTAAAATGAATGAAGCCTTTGCATTGAACAATGCCAAGAAGACCGCTGAAGCCCTGGATGCTTTCCTCATTGTCGGCAAGAACACGGAACAACAACGAAATGAAGTTGAGCATCAAGTATATGTGTGCAGTCAGACAATGGCTTGCATGTGTTATGAGACATTGAAACGATATGAAGAGGCATATCTGTTGGCTAAGAAGCTGATGTCTTGCCGTCTTACAGAGAACGAGAAGAAAGATGTCGCTCATCTGTATGCGATGAACGGATATATGTATGCTTCCGGTTTCATGCTCAGAGGCAACCGGCAATTTGTAAAGGCTCGTGCCATATTGGAAGAGATTATGCCTTATGCTGACGGCAAGGTAAGAGAATATGCTCAGCCTAAGATTCCCTTGTCATGGTATTTTGAGGCGGCTGAATATCATTTATCCCAACAGTACGACAAGGCTTTGGCATGTTACCAAAATGCTCTAAAAGGTTTTATAGAACTTAGGAAAACAGATGATGAGATTTCTGTCTTACGGCATATCGCTGAAATAAAAGGAACTCTTTATGACGTGGCAGGTTCCGAGGATGCATACAAACAGGCTTTGGCCTTGGCAAAACAGATTGGCAAAACTAATGTTCAGATGGAAATTCTGAAAGGGCTGTGGAATTTGGGGAATACAATAGGTAACGTACAACAGGCACAGACTTATGCAGCGAGTATAGATTCATTGGTGGATGTAACGGCTGATTTACAAACTAAGTTCACTTATTATAATCAGAAAGGCAATGAGGCAAGAGACTTGGGGCAATACGGCATTGCGGAGCAATGGTACTTGCGTGGAAAAGATATTGCAGAGTGTGCTGATACAAAATCCGTATCAGCCAACAAACACCTGAGCTATTCCAACTTGCGAAATCTGTATGCAGCTATAGGACGGTATAACGATGCTCTGTTATATGCCAAGAAAGCAATAGAAGAATTTCAGGCACATACCCCAATGGGTGATGCTACCTATAATATGCCTTACATGGCTTTGGCTGATATTTATCGACTGATGAGTGACAAGGAGAACTGCTATAGGAGCCTTGATAAGATTTTTAAAACGACTTCACGAATAGTAGATTCTAAAGAACTCTATCACTTATATACAACAAGAGGCAGATGCCATTTTGCTTTCAAAAACTATCAGTCAGCCTTGAATGACTATAAGAAAGCAGATGAATTGCTTGCTACAAAATATCCGCAAACGGATGGCGACAGAATATCCTTGTTAGCCCTAATAGGAGGCGTTGAGCATCAGTTGGGGAACTACGCAGAATCTGAACAGTATTATCGGAAGTATGCCGAATATACCAAGGCATTATATGGTGAAAAAAGTCAGGAACATATCAATGCGCAAATATATCTTGCCAATGCTGAAGGTTTTGCAGGGAATGTAACGTATGGTTGCAATGATTACACAGCAGCGGTACTGCAATTGAAGGCTTTGATGAAACAACGCATCCCATATATGAGTAGTACAGAGCGTGAATGTTTGTGGAATCCTCTATCATCATTGTTTACCATGATGACGCCATACGCTTTGGAAGCAAAGCAGACACAGACGGCTTTTACAAAGAATTGCTATGACGCTCTTGTTATGTCTAAGTCTTTTCTCTTGGAATCGGAACGCTCCATGTATGATGTCATTAAGAGGATGGGTACGTCTGAGGACATGCACAACTATACCACATTGGCAAGTATGAAAAATCAGGTGAAGGCTTGGGAAAAAGACTATAATGCAAACGCTGACAGCATCCTAAGTGTGTCAAGAAAAATAAGCCGTTTGGAAAATCTGTTGACTAACAGATGCAAGGAATATAGCGATGGCACAGACTTCATGGATGTGGACTATGATGCGGTGAAGCACGCTTTGGGACAAAACGAAGTGTTGATAGACTTTACCGACTATATTTCACAAACTCAAGGAAGAAAGTATGCAGCTTATATTATAAATAAGGTGCAAGGCTATCCGCTGCTAAAAGCATTGTTTGCTGAAAGGCAGATTGATTCTCTTGGCATCGTGAGACTGGATATGTACTATAGTGAGGATTATTCAGAAGATGTTCTGAAATTGTTATGGGATCCATTGAAAGAGAATGTATCAGAAGGTGCTACCATATACTATGTTCCATCACAGTTGCTGTTCCAGGTTTCATTGGAATCTTTACCATTGCCAGACGGTTCACTCTTAGGTAGCCATTATCATTTTGTCAGATTGTCTTCGGCTCGCGAATTGGTGAAGATGAAGTCCAATGCTATTGGTTGTAAGGATGATACTGCAGTACTGTATGGAGGTTTGCAATATGATGTGGAGCCAACCGCAATGGCAGAAGAGTCAAAGAAATATGATTTGTCTAACTTGCTTGCCATACGTGGAGAAATAGCTCGTGGTGATTCCATATTCCATGATTTACAAGGTACAAAGGAAGAGATCTTGAAGATAGAAAACATCTTGAAAGATAACAAATGGCAAGTTACTCCATATATGGGAAAGAATGGCACGGAAGAATCATTCCTCGATATGAATGGTAAGTCCCCAAGATTATTGCATCTTGCCACTCATGGATTTTATTACACTCCTAATAAAGCGGAGGATGTAGATTATCTCAAAGGCTATACAGATGCTATGTCTCTTTCAGGACTTGTTCTGTCTGGTGGTAATGCTGCATGGTTAGGCAAACCCTTACCTAAAGGTGTTCTTGGTGGGATACTTTCAGCTAATGATATAGCGCGTTTGGATTTGAGCAATACGGATATGGTAGTATTGTCAGCGTGTCAAACAGGACAAGGCAGGGCCACGGCTGAAGGACTCTATGGCTTGCAGCGGGCCTTCAAGAAAGCTGGCGTGGGCACAATTGTCATGTCGTTATGGAACGTGAGCGACAAAACGACCTCAGAGTTTATGACCACATTTTATGAACGCCTTGCCGACAAGAAGAATGCCTGGAACAAACGCAAGGCATTTGAGGAAGCCAAAGAAATCATCAGACAGAAGCATCCCGATCCATTCCATTGGGCTGCGTTTGTAATGTTGGACTGATGGAAATGGTTACTTTTCTTCCTCTCTTATCATAAATGGCAAAAACTATTGTGAATATGAAGCAGGAAGAAATAGTGTACGAGATTCGCCGAATGTGTGGTAACGCAAAGTTTATGCCGTCTTTAGGTTGGCATTTCAGGTACAACGGACAGGTATATTTTTATGTTGTAGGCAAAGACGAGAGCATGATTCGCTTCTGCATTCCTTTTGTTGCAGGACTTTCTTTGCAGGACAAGGGGTTGCTCAATGAGGCTGTGAATGATGCCAACAGAAATGTGAAGTTTATCAAGGCTCTGTTTTCGGATAGAGATGAGATTAAAGTGTCTTTAGATTATGATCATAAAATTACCGAAAAGGAGTCGGCCAAGGACATTGTGCCACACATCATCACGGCCTTGAATTTTGCCGTCGGGTACTTGGGGGAGAGGGTAAGAGATAAACGGTAACAACAACAATAACTAAAAGGTTGCGCCCGACACGAATATAGGGAGATATTATGAAACTAAAAAATGGAAATGGTTTAAACTCGTGGTTCAATGCTATTTTATGGCTGAATTTAGCATTCTCGGGCTTGGGACTGATTATGAATTTGATTAATCTTATGAAAGGAGACAATGCTTTTGACCTTTATGTAATTGGAAGCAATTGTGCTGTATGTATTGCCATTGCCGGATTCTTTTGGCTTTTGAAAGCAGAGAAAGTAGGTTTCTATTTGTTGGTTTTAGGATGCTTAATAAATGCTGTATTAGCATACATTCAGTATAGTAATATTACCATTGATGACTACGGAACAATGTACTCAGTCGCAAGAACTCTGGCTTTCAAGGGAGTGTGGACAAGTGTAGGTAAGATCGTTTTCTTTATGCTTTTAATGTTGCTGAAGTGTGATGGTAAGAATGTGTATCAGGTATTGTGGAATAAAGAATAGAATAATATGATTAAACGTTTCGCTTTAGTATTTATGGCATTGCTTTTGCATATAATTGTAAAAGCGGATGCAATTGATGACATTATTAAGTTTTGTAAGTTGCCAAATTCAATGTATGGGATTACTATGGACTACTGTCGCGTAGATAAAAACAAACTTACATTTGTATGTCACATAGATAAAAAGTCCGACTCTTACAGATCATACCTTAAGGTGATAGGTCGTTCTGATTCGGTAGAAGTTAAACGAGACTTAGAGGAAGCATATGAACAAAATGGTGGCTATATAGACACTTCAAAGTTTAGTCTTTATGGAACTCCATATGAAGAGACTTGGTTTATATATATGTTCTTCAAGTCTCATATGGTTAAGGAATTGGGAAAGTATATATATAATTATAAGTTGGCAGATGAATTGCGACGAAAGAGAGTGAAAATATACTTTGATGTCAAAGGAACAGGATTCCCTCCCTATAATTCCAAGCGGACAATTCATATAATGTCATGTGATATGAGTGATTTTGACGAAGTTGCTACGATAATAAAACATGAAGGTAATTTAGACAATGTTATTGAAGAAAAATACACAATGTTTAGAGGTATCAGGTTAAACCAAAAGACTTTGCCGACGCAATTAGGTTGGGGCGTTACTCTTGATTCTTTAAAAATTCAGAACAACACTGTAACATATTATAATGGGGTATCAGATATTGTGGCAAATACCACTTCAATGGAAGACATGAAGGGTACCATTCGACAGATGAAACTAAACATGGATGCCATAATTGATAAAGAAAAGTTAAAGAAAGCAAAAGGGTTTCCTTTACTGAATATGAAAATGAGATATGAGTGGTATAGAAATTCTAATAAAGAGAAAATAGCTTCTGTTACTTTTGCTTACCCATCTCTTGAAATCTTGAATGCTTGGCCAGACTCCATAAAATCAGAAGAACCAACTATTGCCTATACGTCCGAGGACGGCGAAACAAGAAACATCCCAATATGCTTATATGATCCTGTGGATTTAGGGGTTAGCGTAAACTGGTCATCAATGAATTTAGGAGCAAATAAAGTTGAAGAATGTGGTGGTTTGTTTGGTTGTGGAGATATAACTGGCAAACTTCGAAGCAGAGATAGTATAGATTATTATATTCCTGACACGATAAAATGTATTAAAGGGAATCCGTCATACGATATTGTGAGATGTATAAAAGGAGAATGGTGGCATATGCCTTCTGCTGAAGAATGGAAAGAATTACTGAATTCGGCAATTGTTGTTCAAACAACTTACAAAGGGGTGTCTGGCTATAAAATTATAGGAACAAATGGATGTGCCATATTCTTGCCAAAGAATGGTTTTAGAGATGGTGAAAAAGAATTTTATAAAGGCACTTATGGAGTTTACTGGTCTAGTGACATAAGCAAGAAGCCTAACTGTAATGAATATTTGTATATGGATAAAGATTTCAAAATGATAGATTCATGTCCAAGATGGCGTGGTATGTCTGTTAGGCCTGTTTGTGAATATTAATCTAAAATTACGAATATGAAGAGAATATTTAAACTTCTGGTTATTGGCATATTGGTAACGACAACGCTATCTGTTATCGCAAATACTCATGAAACAAAAACTGTGTCAACGCTAAAAAATACTCTACACCTACCACAAACAACACAAGTTGCAGCAGAAGGCCAAAATCTCATTGTGTTTACCAATGTGGATAGCTGCTATGACAATGGTATGGATGCTGTAACACTATGGGTATATAGACCTAAAAGTGGCAAACTGATAAAACTGTTGACAACAAATCCTAATGGTAACTATGAATGTCTCGGATATGGGGATAAGGCTCAAAAGGTCTCATTGACATCAATCCCAACAATTAACTCTGTGCATATTAACGCTGAAGAGGACAAAATCTTGGCGGAAGGTTACGATGACAGGAATAGTTACACGTACATCATCAGTTTGACTAAAGGACTACCAACAATTCAGTTGCCTTGTAATGCAGGTATTTACGGAATGTCTTCTGAAGAAGATTTGCCTATAGGCCAATCTTACGTTTATTATAAGAAAGGAGGGAGATATAATGTCATTTCTGTCTTTGATTGGAACGGAAACTGTTTGAAGTATACAAACTTAAAAAAAATACGACAAAAGAACAAATCGAAAGTTCAATTGTACAAACAGCAGTTGGAACAGTGTTTTGACAAAATTGCAGACAAAGAAGGGCGTGGATATTGTACATACTTCCTAGCGGATATGAACAATGATGACATGCCTGAGCTATTTGTCAAATACGGACATTGCGAGGCTGACTTTAAACTGAATGTATATACGATAAGGGAAGAACGTGTGCATCTAATATATAAAGCCACAGCTGGACATCGAGACTTTCAGCAAGGTTCTACATATGTGATAATGGTGGAAGCGCAAAGTGGGGCATATTATAGTTGCAAGCTACTAATGAAGAACGGTAAGATAGAGGAAGAACCATTGGTTTGTAAGGATGCATCAATTCCTATTGCAGAATTCGATTATCCAGAATATACAGAACCACAAATTGAATTTTACGATTATACTAATATGCAACCGATAAAAGATGCTTTTGATGTTCTAAATTTCTAATTTTTAGAAATTATTACAAAGACAAATTAGAAGTTGCGCCCGACACATATTTAGGGAAGACAATATGCCAGATACTTACATCGTTGTTTTATTGTGGATTACAACCATTGGTCTATTTGTGGTGTATAACAAGTTTCACAAATACTTGAATAAGACTTGGGAGAACAACATGCAATACTAGCTTGAAGGCAATGATGGAAACAAACTGTCATTACTACGAGTGAATGGAATAGGCTTTTCTTTCTATGGGAAGTACCGAGAGACTTTTATAGGTGATTATAAGACCTATGTCACTTATCATGTTTTTTGCTTATTTTTTATCCCAATATTGCCTTTAGGATGCTACCGAGTAATCAAAGAAAATGGTGGATATAGAATTATAGGAGGAGAAAGAATGGCATGGAGAGAACTCATATGCATGTTTCTTGGTTTGATAAAATGGCCTGTTGCTATTGCGGCTATTTTACATCTATTGGTCTTGTGTTTGAAATAATCTCTCCAAGAAATACTGTTGGAAGCTACATTATTTTTGATGGCAATTGGTTACTTATGTACCCAGTATCTCTTAAACAGACAAATAACAAACTTAGAAGTTGCGCCCGACACGGATTAGGGAATGTTAATATGAGAGAATTTTTATCGCCACATAATGTGTCTTTCTATTGGGAAGACAGGTTAAAAGAGGAAGATGGGTACACTCTATATGTTAGTGATTGCTTTTGGGTGTTGGCAACGAAAGATTTTTATGAGTTTTACTACAACCCGATTCATACAATGGGGAAGATTCGTGTAAGTCAAATGCCACAAATAGTGATAGAACGCATTAAGTTCTGCTCTGCAATATTTCATAAAGAGGATATTAAATTTGAGTGTACCAAGGCCACATTGAGACCTTCACCAGTTCGTTTTCATAAAAAAGAGCGTGATATGCGTATTGGCAACTGGTTTCATGCACAAGGTCAAAACTATGCAACCTGGAAAGGATATTTCATCTGCGACGATATGTATATGCCAAACTTGGAAAGGTCATGTCCAATTAAAAGCATTGATGGTGCCTTGGTGTTTGACATGATACGAATGGGTTGTCAATCAAGAACTGCTCATTACATCAAAAGTGTATTTGACCTAAAGGTTTTTAGTAATGTAAGGACAACAGGAATACAATTGTTGGAATTTACTGATTAGATAGCAAAAAACAACCCAAGAATTATGGGATTATTCGATTTTTTCAAAAATACAGATAACGATACACAAAAGGGGCTTACCCTTGAAGAATGTATCGTAAAGATGTTTTCTTCGGCAGGTATAGTACCCAATCAAGAGGGAAATAAGTTTGCTACTGTAGTAGAAGGCAAACATTGTGTGTTCAATGTTGCATTAACCAATATGGGCGGGAATAGACTACTTGTGTATGTTCCTTTCCCTATACCTGTAGATGCTAATGTGGCATTTGCAGCTAACTATGAAGTTAAAAGAATTAGCAAGTGTTCTACAGATAGATTTCCAGGAACAAATATTTATCTGACAGAAAAAGACGAAGGGTACAAAATCGCAGTTGCTACGATAAAGAATTTTGAAGAGTTGTCAGACAACACTTCAGATGAAATTCGAAACTTAATGATTCGTTCGGTCGATATTCTCGATGACAAAAACTTCGAATCGTTGGCTGCCGCTATATTCGGATATGAGTCATACGAAGAAGCAAAGATGAATATGCACGCAAAATCTACAGGTGGAAATAATGTGTCAATCAAACTGAAAGATGGATATAGCGAAGTTTTAGGTGATGCCCCCAACCTAAGTAACTCACGATTTGCTGGACGGCTTATGGCCTGTGCGATGAACATTATTGCCAAGAAAGGTAATGATGAAATATCGGAGCAAGCAACCGAAGCGATTCAAAAATCTTTTGACAGTTACATTCAAATTGTTTATGATATTGCGAATGAAGAAGAACGTGATTTGATAAGAAAACTCCGATACCTTGCTAAGGCTAAGAATAAAGATGATACAGATGAAAATGATTTTGTACAAGGTAAGATGGAGGGGCTAGTAATCTGTAATGATAATCCATGGGATTTGGTGTATGAAGAGGGAAAGTCCAATGATATAGATATGTCAGAAGAGAAAAAACTATATAGGGAATTATGTTTATCACAATATCAAGGTCTACCACTTGTACAAAATGATTTGGGGGAAGATATGGCATTAGTGACTCAGGTGATTGGGCGGTATTGGAAACCACGTTACTTGATGGACAAAGAGGCAAGATGCGCATACGAGTTCATGTCTATTGATGAGGTGCTGCAAATCGTGACAGATGAAGATATTGACTGGGATAGTATGAAAGGGCTTCCACAAGATGCTTTTGATAGAGCGAAAGCGCATTCATTTCATTTCCCTGGTCATGTATATCAATATAAGAATGGCGTGGCAGAAGTGGAATGGCAGCTTAACCCTGATGGTATGTACTATCGTGATGAAGATGGATTCGGTATGACAGATGATGAAGAAATCAATCTTTATGGTTCTATTGACAAAAAAGGTAAGGTTGTAAAGAAGTTCACTTTGAAAAGATAATCAATCAGCAGGATTATTCTGAAAGTATAAGGGAGCAGAAGGTCATGTAGTTTGTATTCTATGGTCTTCTGCTTTTTGTTTACCGGTTTTCTATGCAGAAAATCACAAAATAAAAATTTTCTGATAGTAAATGGTTACTTCGGTACTCTATATCTCATAAACAGACAAATAACAAACTTAGAAGTTGTGCCCGACACGGATTAGGGTATTGAAATATGAAGTCATTAGCAAGTATCTTTGTAGTATTGTTCTGCATTATAGTCGCTTCTACAATTGTAAGTTGTGACTCAAAACCTTCAACTGCGAGTGGTTCATACGCAAATGAAAACATATATGAGGAAGAAAGTCAGAAGACGTTCCCATGTACACTATGTAGCGGATATGGTGTTTATGCAGGATATACATGTAACAGATGCGGAGGAACAGGAGAGATTGTAGCTGATTATGTAGAGACACGTTCTAACTCTGATGTCTCCTTCAAAGGACGGTCTTTCTTTTATGGAAGATGTAACAGTGGGTGCGGTTGTCAAATTTATGAGCACAAGCCTGGGCATACAGAGTGTGTTAATTGTGCTGCACATGGATGCTCTACCTCCAAACTCTATCATAAGAAAGAATATTGATACATCTGAAATATGAAACATTTAGTGGTTATATTGTTATTTTCCATGTTTAATCTGGCAATTAATGCTCAGACTTCAAGTTTTTACGTTCGCCAAGCCCAATCGTATCAGCGTGAAGCTGCATATTATCTGCGGCAAGCGGAAAGCTACCAACGAGAGGCGGATTACTATAACAGACAGACACAAAATAATTTAAGAGAAGCCGAGTATTATGTAAGACAGAAGAAATATGACAGGGCGAAGATATATCAAGACAGGGCGAGGAATATGGCAGACAAAACTTTGGTATATTCTCATAAAGCAGACAAAGCAAGAGATAGAGCTGCTGACTATACCCAAAAGGCCAATGCTATGTTGAGTAAGAATAAAAAATAAGAAATTTAAGATGAAAAATTGGTTCGTATATATGATAATGATGTTGTTCTTTGCAAGTTGTTCAGAACAACAGATAATGGAAGAAATGGCATCTTCAACAAAGTTGACAGAACAGAAAAGCATGACTGTCAGTCCGAAAGACTCAATCATGTCATTGCTCTATCAAGCTCGCTGGGGCGATGGTTCGGCATATCTGAAACTGGCAGATTGTTATCGAGATGGTATTGGTGTGAAGAAGGATTTCTTTGGTATGATTACTATGGCTCACATGGCAGAGGGGCGTGGAGCAATCAATCGCATAGATGACTATATCTACGGCTTGCCAGATGGTAATGATTACAAAACATTATTTCTCCTAATGGATGGCTATAAGTCGTATATTCAAGAGGATTCAGACAGCATAGAGCATTTACTACGTGCGAGCGACAGTCCTGAAGCAAAGACTCTCCTCGGAATGATTATTGTTGACCAAGGCGACACAATATCGGGGATAAATATGATTAAAGAGGCAGCAGATCAAGGTTGTTCCTTGGCTGAACTGCTGATTACCATACCAGACTGGAAAGGCAGACTGAGAGCAGATGCAACAAAACTTGCCATAATTGCTCATCGTGTACCTCTCGCCAATCTGATTCTTGGTGACCTCTATTATGAGCCTGATGAGAATGGCAAATCAAACAAGCAACTTGCTGTGGAATATTATATGAAAGCAGAAGAACATGCTGTATTGGGACGCCATGGTGCTGAAAGAGTGCTCGACTATTACAGAAATGGAGGAAACATCCATCTGACAGAAGACGATATCAAGCGATTGGAACTGATTGTACAACCTAAAGGTGTAGAAACGGAATGAAAACAATAACACAAGCATTTAGAACATTATTGGTATTTATGCTAATATTCTATTGCGTAGGTGTCCATGCTCAGAGAAAAGAAGTTTCCTATTTCAACGATAGTGTTGAAATTTGTCCATTAGCAGACAAAGAACTTATAGACTCATGCTACAACCTATTAGATAGAAATATGATGTTAGAAACAGATGGTATGTATGGGCAAATAGCCGTTATTGATGCCACAACATCAGAAGTATTAGCATGGGCATCATTGGAGAAACAGTTAGATGACGATTGTGGATGGTGTGGTGACATGGTATATGTACCATTCAAGAAACAGGTTTGTTCCACAGATATTTTTGTACCCTTTATAGCTGCAAAATGTTTAGAGAAGTCAAATACGTCTTTAGGGAAAATGGTCGATACCGAATGCGGAATATTGGAAGTTAATGATAGTCTAAAAATACGTGACCATAATTGGCGAAGAGGTGGCTATGGAAAAGTTACATTTGAAAAGGCGTTACTGATGAAGTCACGAATCGGAATGTACAAGGCTTTCATGACCATGCCAAATGGAGCGGATTTATGGGAACAAGCGTATGATACCATCCAAAAGAGTAATGCTATAGAGTTGGCAATCTCCTTTAACCAAATGTATCATCAAAAATCATCTTTGGAATATGTCAAGAAAATAGCTACTGGCATTTTTGAGAAGACAGGCATACAACATCGGCTTGCTCCAAGAGGTATTAAACTGGCAGGTATATACAACATTCTACAATGTGATGACAATAAAAGAAGTTCGGACGAATTTACATTCGTAGGTTGCTTCCCTGCTGATAATCCGAAATATACCATCGGTATGGTTGTTGTTCGTCCACATAAACTTCCAGTAACTATTGGAATGTTGAGCAAAGAGGTGAACCTACTGATTGAATGGTTGATGACTAGAAAGAAGTAACAATAAAAGTTGTGCCCGACACGGATTAGGGAAATCGATATGAAGAAAATTAAGATTACAGAGCAGATACATGTCCTTGGAACTACGTTTAAGGATATTTACGAGATAGCAGACTATTCGTGTAAGGAAATGCCCAAGGATGGTGTATATGTAGGGCAGCTCGTGAGACATCATTTTTGGTTTGATGAATGCGATTATCTCAGCGACAATTATTGGCATCGTAGCTTTGTATTTGCAAAGTCAAAAGATGAGGTTGAAAACAAATTGGAAAAGTTAAGAGAGTTTCAATTCCCTGGATTTAGGGAAGAATGGGCTCCAATGATTTACTGGGACGACGAATACGATGATATGAAAGTAACAGATGATATTACACTATGAAAAAACTTCTGTTTATATTCCTTATGCTTACAGTTCTTACTGGCTGTCATGGTTTGCGTATGGGAGTCGGATTAAAAGGGGAGTTCATTGACGAAGATACCCTTGTTTTAGATGGTGATACGTTCACTATTCAAGAACGAATTGGTGACAGTCTGTTTATCGTTTGGAACTATGAACATTCCGATGAAAAGACACCATGCTACCTTCTAAAGTATGAACGTAATGGCTTCTATTATCCTCAAATTGGAGCAACAAATATCACTTCTATTGACAATACCGTCAACTATGTGAGCATTGACGACAATGATGTTTATGACATCAAGGATAGAAAGATATTGTTCTCATCTCCATGCAGTGCTTCGGGACTTTATTATCTTGGCAGATGGAAAGGTTTGCATCTTTTTGCAAGTTCTGATACGATTTGCTTCTCTGATGGAAAATGTATCGGACTTAAAGATGATGTATATTGTCGAAAAATAAATAATGAAGGATTTGTGAAATTAGTAGCTGGTGCACAAACAAAGAAAGTCTCATTCGCCGACCTATACAATGCAAAGAAGATGGGTGGCAGTACGGATGCGTATATAGAACATTTTACAAAGGATTATTACATCAAGCCAAGGAGCAAGTACGAAAGTGTGGATGCCGGATTTAGTGTGGATTTGGATATACCTAAAGGTAATGCTGATTCTGATAAAGCCATCCGTGAATGGATGATGGCTGCTATCAGGGATGACGCGTTCTATCAGTTGCAAAACAATATGGGCATTCCTGTAGGTAAGTGTACGTCGTTAAAAGATATGTAGCATTCTTTGGATGACTATGGCGTATTGTGGGAGAAACTCTGCCGGGCAGAGTATCAAATAGAAGATACGTTGGAGCTCAGAATGACTTGCGATATAAAGGTGAAGAAAGTTGCGGATTGTGACGACTATACCACATACTACTATTGGGCAAGCCTATATGGTGGAGGTCTTCATGATTTGCCTCGTGAGTATTATATTACATACGACAAGCAAAGAGGAGGATTGCTTGATGTCGGCAACTCTGTGAAGCCATCCATGATGCAACGGTTCCGACACATGGTTTTGGAAAGTTTGAAGAAAGAATACGATTTTTGCTACGAACGTGAAAGTTCATGGGAGGATTTCACGCATAGCATTTTCTCTTTCCATTGTCCAATGATTGATACAAGCGGTATGGACGATGTAATGCGATCATTTCTTGTACATAATTATTCTTGCGATGATTGGGCGGGATGGAATGGTTACAACGAAAAGGCATTTACCGAGAAGGATTTTCCTTTGACTCACTTTGCCGTACTGCCAGAAGGCATTGTCTTGACATATCATCCTTATCAAATTGATTGCTTTGCTGCAGGCGAATACCATGCAGTTATATCTTTCAAGGAAGCTAATAAATGTTTGATGTTCGACTATTCCAAGCATGAGGACTTGAAACCAAAGTTGCAAAGATTCATCAAGTGGTAAAAATGACAATATCAAGAATAATATAAGAGAAAAAGCTACGTTACTTATATATAAGATGTTACATTTGCCTCTATACTATCATAAACTAAAAAGAATCATAATATGGAGATAAGATATGCAACAATAAGCAAGACCGGTAGAAGGCATAATAACGAGGATGCTTACAAGGTCATTGATATGCCACAAAACAACCAGTTTCTGGGAATAGTCTGTGATGGCATGGGCGGTCATTCCTTTGGAGAGACTGCCAGTGAAACGGTATGCAATACTATATCTGACTTTTGGAAGAAGCATAGCAGTTCGCCCGATTGTGACTCAAAGGTAAAACTCGCTTGCAAGAAAGCAAGTTGTGCCATTGACCAAAAGGCATTTGAGCTTCATCATGCAGAGATGGGTACGACCATGGTCATGGTAAGTATTGAAAACGATGTGGCAACCATTGCGCATATTGGTGATAGTCGTTGTTATGTACAACGACCTGGAGATGGATTACTTTATCAGACAAAAGACCATATCCGTTTTGATTTTGGATGGGAGATTGTTGCCAAGTGCTTCTTCTCTTACCGCCCAGAAGTGGCAGTACCAGACATCCGACAAATCAAACTACAGACTGGTGACAGAGTTTTTCTTTGTTCGGATGGACTATACAAAAGCATGGCTCCTGAAATTTTGCAAGCAAGGATGATGGATGATAAACCCTTGGAAGAGATACTTGACGTTTATGATTTCCTTTGTAAGAAACAAGGAGATGACAATTATACGGCAATATTGATTGAATGTTTCTGAATTTTAGGGAAAGAATTATGAAAACTCGTTATAGATTGTTTATATTAGGCTTGGCACTGTTATTGATAGCTTCTTGTAATAGAGAAGATATAAGCATTACCTATTTCAAACAACTGCAAAGTACTTCTGACAATACCAACAAGGAAGACTCCTTGATGAAGCCTTGTGGATTTATAGAATATGACTCCGTTCGATTCTCGGATGGTTCATATGCTGTACATCGTTTGCAATATGCACCGCAGAACAGTCTGACGGAGTTCTTTGACAACAAGGGACGAACGATTGCCACGATAGCAAGAGCATCGGAATGTTATGCACAAACTCTTGTTTATGATTACGATGATGAAGGACGGTTGTCTCGTCTCCTCCAATATAAAAGTGAAATCTTTGAAGGCTTGGATTCAGACAGCGCAAGTTATGGAAGGAATAAAAATGGGTATCTTGGCTTTCGGCAAATGATAGCAGATATGGTTTATGAACATCCTGACACTGCAAAATACCAACAGACGAACATTGAATATGATAAAGATGGCGATGCAGTAAAAGCCTATATGGTATATGGCAGTGATAGCATTGTTGCGCCAAGCGGATATAAGTTGACCATAGCGGTAAAGCCTTGCCTGAGTTTTTGGCAAAGCGACTTGCATGGTGGCTTTTATATCTTCCATGTGACAATGGAACCTAAAAGAAAGGATTTGCAAAATTATAAGGTTTGCCGATTTGCAGATTATCTGCCCTCAATGGAATCGGAATATCGGAATGGGCGCATTGTCAAAACAGTATGGCACCATGATCCATGTATAGAGTCAGATGATAAAGACCTTGTCTTCATTCCAATAATAACTGATGACTTGAATGTATATTCCGTTACGTGGAAGGATGGCAGCAAGCATCAACGTGTATATAAAGACGGGCTATTGGCATATAAGCAAGAAATCAGCAAGTATGGTACTGCGTTGAAAAAGGAAACGTACTCTTTCCTATCAGACAAAAAGGTCAAAGTTACATTTGAGACCATTGATTATAAAACCAAAGCATTGAAGACAATATCAACTTCAGTCATGAATGTTCCTAACATGGAAAAGTTTCGTGAGGACATGAATGTTATCAGTGGAAATTACAGATGGGAAAATTATTACAACAAATAAAAACTTACGGATATGGACAAGAATAATTTAAAGGATGCCTACGATATAGGTGAGAATATGGCAGTGTTTAGTGGTGAAGGAAGAAGTTACACCATCATCAATAAGGAAACAGGTAAGACAAGGCAACTTGTAAGTGAAGACGAAAGCCTTCTTGTGACAGATAACGAGATTGACTTTGATGCAATATATAACGGATGTCCTGATTTCAATGGATGCAAATCTGTTCGATATTGGTTCGGCAGATATGGCAATTTCAGAAATGGAGTTTGTGCCATCTGTTGGACAGTATATCCCGATGGATGCTACTTTGCTGATGAGGATGGTTTCGGAATGGAAGATAATGACGAAGAGAATGCTTATTGCATTATCAATAAGGACTTGGAAATCATCGTGCCTTTTCAACCAATGGACGATGTAAAGGAAATGTTGAAAAAATACGAGAAGTAAGTATGTTAGTTGTACATCCAAAAGACAGAACGACTTCTGTACTCTCTGCTCTATATGAGGGTAAGGATGCCAAAGTGATTAGCAGCAATTGCTCTAACAAGGAAATAGAGCATTTGCTGCATCATGTTTCCACGCAAGAACGAATCATGCTACTTGGACATGGCTCAGACAAAGGACTGTTCTATCGAGAGGATGACACTAAGGATGAGTTTGACAAAATCATTGTTGGACACTCACACGCATTCCATTTGCGTAAGCACGGTGGTAATATGATTGGCATATGGTGTCATGCTGATAAGTATGCAAGGACAGAAGGTTTGCATGGATTTTTCTCTGGCATGATAATATCTGAGGAGCAAGAAGCGGTGGAATATGGTGTCATGGCTACACAACAGGAGATTCTAAAGTCCAATACCATCATGTTTGGACACTTACGTTGGCTACTTGACGAGGATATCCCTCTATGCGAAATACCACAGCGTATCAAAAACATGGATGCTGAAAGAACTTCACTATCCGTATTTAACTATAACAATTTCCATTACATGTAATCAAAAAGGTTATGCAAGTAATTAAACTTAATGGTGATCATTTGACATTCAAAGGCAGGGTTTATGGCTCTGTTGGCATAGAATATCGTATAGAGTATGATAAAACTGCTTTTCAAGTTGAATATAACTGCGAATATGTATATTCCAAAGAAGATAGGGACATGTTAGATGGTGCAGACGATTCTACTGTAACATACGAACTTACTCCATTAAAGAAAGGACTGTTTGATATTTATGAAGTAGAAGGCTTTCGGTGTCAAGAAACCTCAAGAAAAAAGCATACGATAGTAGTCATATAATACCGACAACAAGACTTTATCAAGAGATTTATAGCCGATGAATGTATGTAAAATAAGTTTTAAAAATTGTATTCCTGCCATTTGGAACCAATTGACAAGAAATGGTGCATGGCGAAACATTTTTGTCACACACAATGCCTTTGGAATATTCAGCGAGTATAGCCATATTTCTCGTCGTAGCGGAAAGCCCAAGATTCCTTATCCTAATAAGAAGGTGGCATTAAGAGCTGCTGAGGCTATGGGTAAGAAGCATGGTGTGCATTTCTCTATATACAAATGTGCTTGGTATGACGGATGGCATATAGGAAAGAATGCACAGAATAAAATAAAAGGAACAATGCATGAAAGATAAATTTACGCCAAACTATATAGAGTCTCTTGAAGACAATGAGGTCTTCGTATTTGGCAGCAATTTGGATGGATACCACCTCGGAGGTGCAGCAAGGATAGCCAAAGAGTATTTTGGTGCAGTATGGGGACAAGGTGTAGGATTGCAAGGAAAAAGCTATGCTATACCAACGACGCAAGGTGGTGTAGAGACGATTACCCCATACGTTGACGAATTCCTGTCTTTTGCTCAGCAACATAAAGAGTTGCAATTCCTCGTCACACGCATCGGCTGTGGAATTGCCGGGTTCAAGGACTACGAGATAGCTCCTTTGTTCAAGAACGCAATTGGAATGGAAAATATCTGTTTGCCAAAAGAGTTCGTAGAAATTATAAATGGGACGCAACAAGACAAGTACAATCTGCAACGCTTTTTGGGCGCACAGTCAAACTGCTACCAACAAGCGTTGCAGGAAATTCAAGGCGGACAGAAACGCTCACATTGGATATGGTTCATATTTCCTCAACTTGCAATTCTTGGTCATAGTCGCAATGCCAAGTATTATGGCATCAGTGGGTATGATGAAGCGGAAGCATATCTCAATCATCCGATATTAGGTGAGAGATTAAGAGTTATAACGAAGGCTTTGTTGACGCATACAGATATGGATGTGGTAGATGTTTTTGGGGAAATTGATGCAATGAAAGTATGTTCTTGTATGACCTTATTTGATGCAGTATCACCGGATGATGTATTTCAGAAAGTTCTTGATGGGTTTTACAAAGGACAATATGATTTGAAGACGTTGAACTATATGTAGAGAAGGTATGGAAGAGAATTATTTTGCAACCTCACGTAATGGACATGAGTTGAAGGATATGTATGATCCAGAGACCAATACGTTGGATATACGGTCAAATGGTCTTTATCCTTCAAATGTATTGAGCAATCTGTGCAGCAATGGATTTCGTTTCGATGGAATGATATGTGGCAGCATGGAGGGGTTCCTTCAGTCGTTGAAGAGACAAGACATCAACAAGCAACGTCAGATATGCAGCATGAAAGGTGGCAATGCAAGAAAGATGAGTGTAACATCATGGCAAACAGACCAAATAGTATGGTGGAAAGGAAAGGCAATAGACAGACAAAGCCAAACATACCAAGATTTGATTCATCGTGCTTACAAGGCAATGTTTGAACAAAATGAACGTTTCCGTGCTGCTCTGATGCAAACAAGGGGGATAGTACTGGCACATTCTACTGGCGAGAACAATCCATACAAGACGATATTGACACCAACGGAACTGTGTGGAATATTGATGGAGTTGCGTGATAACTATGACAAGCGAGACAAAACTCAAGAACTCATCAAAAAGTCTGTCACCAACGAACTGGGTGATTTGGATTCAGAGAAACCAACGGCAAAGAAGATTGTCTATGTTGATATGGGTGGAGTACTGATGGATTTTCATGCAGGGCTGGAACTGATTGGCGATGAACTTCGCAAGGAATATGCAGGAAGATATGATGAAGTGCCGAACATCGTTTCTTATCTACCACCTGTGAAAGGTGCTGTCGAGGCTATGTATGCCTTACAACAAAGTGGTAAATACGATGTTTATATCCTTTCAACCTCTCCTTGGAGTAATCCAACAACATGGTCAGACAAAGTGGAATGGATAAATAGATATTTGGACAAGTATTATTGTAAACGTCTAATTCTATCTCACCACAAGAATTTACTCAGAGGTGACTATATCATTGATGATAGAGGAAAACATGGAACAAGTGGATTCAAGGGAGAATGGCTTCGCTTTGGAAGTCAAGAATTTCCTAATTGGGAGAGTGTACTTGAATATCTCCAGGTGTAAGAAATGATATTGATATCATCAATTAATAGGTAAAGTAAAGAATTACTAATAAAGAAAATTGTCTCCCTCAGCTCAATTTGATATAAAATCGAATGGGCTGAGGGATTTTTATATACTTTGATGATAGGAATGGTTACTTGTTTTACTCTATACACATAAACAAATAAAGTTTATAACACAAAAAATATCAGATAATATGGAAGATATAAAAGACAAGACTGCAATGCAGAAGACTCAAATCTTCAATGTGATAATCCTTGACCGTAGTGGTTCTATGCAGAGAATACGTCAAGCAGCAGTGGATGGGTTCAACGAAACCTTGGTTGGAATCAAGAAAGCGCAAGAGAAATTTGCCGACACACAGGAGCATTTCGTTTCACTGGTTACTTTTTGTAGCTGTGAGACATGTAATGTTTTTGACAAAGTTCCTGTGTGTAAAGCGCATCCGTTGAGCATGAACGACTATGAACCATGTTGTTCAACTCCTTTATACGATGCTATGGGATTCACCCTTACTGCGATGCATAAACAGATCAAAGACATTGAGGATGTTGCGGTTGTTGTTACTATCATTACTGACGGTTATGAGAATGCGTCCAAAGAATATAATGGTAGTAGCATCAAGGCGCTTGTGGAAAAGCTTCGCAAAGAAGGCTGGACATTCACTTACATGGGAGCAAATCAAGATTCAATGGAAGTTGCTATGTCGATGTCTATCCGCAATGCTCGTAATTTTGATTATAGTTCAGAAGGAACACGTGCTTCCATGCGCAAAGACACCACGACCCGTATGAATTTCTTTTCTCGTCTTTCTCAAATGAAACATGAGGCTGCTTTTTGTGCAGAACCGATGTCAAAGGAAGAACGTCTTGGTTGCTATGGAAGATTGGCAGATGAAGCCTTTGATGAGGAGGAAAATAAGTAGAAGCTTAAAATAAGGTGCATATGAAAAGAGCTATTATTTTATTTTGGAAAGGGCTGACAGGTATTATTTCAGCAACAGCAGAATGGTTCACCGTGATACTTGGAATGAAGGATGAATCTAAGTATGGCAAGTTTATTCGACGTGTTGTTGGAGGCTGTTTTGCGTTCATCATGTTTGTGTTTGCATGTGCTGGAGGTAATGCGCTATACGAGTTTGTTTACAAGAAAGTGAATGCTGCGAAATATTTGGATGACTCCTACTATGACTCGCAGTACCTGTCAAGAAATGCCACTTACTATAGCCGTACCTATGAAACGGATGGGTATGTTGAAACTCGTGATGGCAAGAAGACTGTCAAGGGCATACATTGGATTTCAAAACCATTGGGGGACGACTCGCTTGTCTGTTATAGTAACGGCGATGCTCGTGGTTACTTCAATATGCTGACGGGTGAAATAGCTATCAAGCCTCAGTACAAGCACGCATGGGTGTTTTCGGATGGCTTGGCTTCCGTAGATGACAACGGTAAGATAAAATTCATTGATGCCAAAGGCAATGTGGTTATCGACTTGAACATTCCATATATCACTGGTGCGGAAGGATATGTATTCCACAATGGGCATTGCGTAATACATAACAACAAACGTGACAAATTTGGTTTGATAGACAAAAAAGGAAATTGGATGTTGACAGCGGAATATGATGCTATTTCGCCCAAAGATTCTTTCTTTGTAGTAAGTAAAGGAGGTATGCAGAGTGTTCTTACAGAAAATCTGAAACCAATATTGCCTTTCATGGAAGCAGACCTCTGGATCTCTGGTAATAGCATTACAGCAACAATGAAAGACCATACTCTTCGCAAATACAATTTGCAAGGTGAGTTGATTGACGATTTCTTGATTAGTAATGTTGACAGATTATTGTATGACACCGATGAAATACGATATACTACGGCAAAGAACTATGATGATGAGGGTAATTTAACAGGTGAAACGGCAGAAGCAGAACCAACACCTTATCAAAAGACTGCAAATTGCAAAAAATATGAAGCAGAACTTGGTTGGTATGGGTTGATGTCACCAAGTGGAAAAGTCATTACTCCTCCAAGATATTGCGATATTACAGCCATTGGCTACGACTTGTATTTATGTAAAACTGATGATATTAGAGGTGAAGTTCTGAATGGTAAGGGTGTAAGAGTTAGGTAAACGACTCTCTCATTTACTCATTGATAAAGCAGACAACGCAAAAGACTTTTCAATAAGATTCAAAAGGATGGTAGGATTGAAACTCTCGCCATCCTTTTTGCATGTAAGGTGGAGATGACAGCCAGTACTGCGACCAGTATTACCAGTAACGCCAACAATGGTACCAGAGAAAACACGCTCACCTTTGCCAACTATAACGGAAGACAAATGGCAATAACTAACATGATAGTTGCCATGTTTCAACGTAACATAATTGCCAGAACGACTGTCATACCCTATCTTTTCAACAATACCTTCCATCATGGAATAGGCAGGTTCATTCTTCGCACGAAGATCCAAACCATTGTGCCATGATTGTTTTCCTGTGATAGGGTCACGACGATAGCCGTAAGGACTGGTGACTTTGATTGATTTCAGTGGATAAGTGATGCTTGGATAGCCGCTTATCCACTGTTTTTGTTTGC